>Ga0187893_10001168_pt1 | contig 65120 bp, 55 predicted proteins | sample MA1701074metaG_FD_139574 | JGI IMG/M metagenome (GOLD analysis project Ga0187893, IMG submission 139574) | White microbial mat communities from a basaltic lava cave in the Kipuka Kanohina Cave System on the Island of Hawaii, USA - MA170107-4 metaG ... | reverse complement strand
CCGCCACGTGAACTGCCTGCGGTCCGGCCGCTGGAACCTCGGAGCCGCCTGCGGCGATTCGTGCGTCGACATGCAAGCGGTCTACCGCCTGCGTCCGACGATTTTTTCACAGCCTCTCAGTCGCCGTCCTCGCTCGCGAGGTCGTCCCACGGTCGCACGACGCGGAAGCCTACGTCCGCGGACCTCTTCGTGGCCTCGACGTGGTCGCGGAACTGGAGGCGGAGTGTCTCCGCCGGGGAGCAGAAGGAGCCGCCGCGGACGACGCGGTGCGTGTTGCGCGCGGGGCCCCGCGGGTTCCGGCGAGCGCCGCGTGCGTACCAGCGCGGGTCGAACCGGTCGAGGCACCACTCGCGCACGTTGCCGCTCGCATGCAGGAGACCGAAGAACCCGGCGCCGTCGAGCAGGGACGCGACGGGCTTCGGCCCGGTGGCCGCCGCGCAGCAGCGTGCCGCGTCGAACTCGTCGCCCCACGGGTACGCGAGGCCCATCGGGCCCGCCGCCGCGCGCTCCCACTCCGCCTCGGTCGGCAGCCGGCCACCCACCCAGCGCGCGTAGCTCCACGCCGCGTACCAGGGGATGCCCGTCACGGGCAGGTCGTGCGATCCCTGAGGCGGTTCGTCGCTCGTCCACCCGGCGGGGCGCAGGTTGACCCCGGGATCCTCCGGATGGCTGCGGATGTCGTGGCCGCGGCGGACCGCGCCGAGGAAACGCGCGTACTGGGCGCAGGTCACCTCGGTGCGGTCGATGAGGTACGGGCTCAGGTCCACGAGGTGCCTCGGCCCGTTCGGCGGCTCCTCGCCCATCCCGCGCCACGACACGCCGCCGCGGACGAGCACCATCTCCTGCTCGTCGGCCTCGCGCAGGAACGTCCGAACGCCGTCGACGTTCGTCCGGAGATAGGTGATCCCGGCGGGCGCGCGGTAGAGCACGAACCGGCTGCCGCCGATCGTGAATCGGTTCTCGACGTTCGGCAACACCACGTCCACGGCGCGAACGGGCCCCGCGCCGATCCAAGGGGCAACGGAGACTTGGACCGACGTGACGTGCAGCGTGGCGCCGTCCGCGTGGCTCACGAGGCGCACGGGTTCCGGGGCCTCCCCCTCTTCCGAGCGCACCACCTCCTTCTTCACGACGGCACGGTCGCCGCGGATGCCCAGCGCGACCACCTCGACCGCGTCCCCCTCGTCGGGCACGCGCGCAGCGAAGCGGGTGCCGTCGCGGAGCACGGTTGCGCGGCGCCCGCTCACGCGCACCTCGACGACCGCATGGTCCGCGCACGTGCCCGTGACGACGATCTCGCCGTCCTCGAGCCGCGCCTCGGTCACCGCGAGGCCTTTCTCGACCGGAACGGACTCGATCTCGTCCGGCTTCGGGAGCGCGACCGGCTCGGACTCCTCCTCCGCGATGGTGTGCGGCCGCTGAGGCAGGTCGTCGGGCGGCGGCGCCTCCGTGGAGGGCCAGCTCAGCACCACGCCGAGCGCGAGACCGGCAGCGACCACGGCCACGACCGCGTAGCGCACGACGCGCCGCGTGCGCCCCGGGACCACGCCGGCGCGGGCGGGCGCGTCCGGCGCCGCGGGTTCCGCCGTGTACCCGCAATGCGGGCAACGCCGCAGCTGGTCCGCATAGACCTCGTTGCAGCTGATGCACTTGGGCATGGCTCCGGGTCCCTATCGGCATCGGCGAGCCCGAAGCTGGTGCCCCGAAGGGGCTAACAAAAACCTATCGAGGGGGGCCTGGGGGGCGCCGGAAGGCCTGCACGGCGCGGAGGAAATCCTCCGGCGACCCGGCGCCGGCGAGGTGAAGCACCATTTCAGGGCCGAACCCCGCCTCGGAGAGGAGGTCGAGGCGCGCGAGGACGCGGAAGTCGCTCTCGAAGAGGCGACGCTCGCGGGGGTCCTCCGGGGGCGGGCCGAGGAACTCCGGATCGACCAGCGGGCACTCCTCGGGCCGGACCGCGTACCGGATCAGCTCCCTCTGGCGGGGCGTGACGAAGCGCAGGTTGTCGCTCGCGAGGAAGCCGTCGAGGAAGGCGCTCGCCCGCTCCGGGTGGGCGCTTTCGAGGCGGGCGATCTCCGCGCGGACGCGCTCGAGGATCCGCTCCTCCTCGGCGCGGACCGCCTCGCGGACAAGCGCGCGCCGCTCGTCCTGCGTCCCGTCGCGGTTCTCGATCTCCTCGCGCAGCGCGTGCGCGAAGCTCCGGGCCTCGCGCCGGCGCAGCTCCTCGAACGCCGCGTGGGCGGGCTCCTGCTCGAACGGCTCGGGGAAGAGGCGGAGAAACATCTCGCGCCGTTCCTCGAACGGGAGCCTCGCGAGGCTCCGATCGAGGCGGAGCTGGCGGAGGCGCACGGCGGCGAACTTCTCCGCGAGCGGCTGGAGCGACGGCGCTAGCTTGCGCGCCTCGTCGGCAAGGGGGCGCGGCAGTCTCTCCTCGTCCCGGCGCTGGAGGAGGAACTCCCGGAGCCCGATGCGCTCGATCGCCCCCCGCTTCCGGTCCGCCTGCCGGAGGTAGAGCGCGTAACGGTCGAGCACCATCCGCTGGCGCCACGGCGGCATGCCGCTCCAGACGTCCTCCCCGACAAGCCGCACGACCTCGGCGCGCTGCTCCTCGGTGAGGGGCGCCTTCTGCCCGGCGGCAACCGGGACGAGGAGGCACAGGGCGAGGACCGCGCGCGTCACGTGCCGTCGAGCTCCTCCAGGATCAGCTCCTCGAGATCGGTGAGCGCAAGGCTGCCGTAGGTCTCCTCGTCCGACTCCCAGATGTAGCGGTCCTCGGCCGGCGCGGGCGCCTCGGCCTCGGGCCGCAGGAGAGCTTTGCGCGCTGGACGGTGATGCGCATGCGTTAGCACCGCGACGAGGATCGCCGCGGCGGCCGCGAGCGGCACCGCGAGGCGGAGGATGCCGCCGAGGCGCCGGCCGCGGGCCGCGCGCGCGACGCGGGCTGTGAAATCCGGGGGCGCCGCGTGGCCGGGGAGCGCCGCGACCAAGGCATCGATCTCGCGCAACTCGCGCAGGCGTTCGCGCAGAAGGGGATCCGCGGCGAGCGCGCGCTCGAGGCGGGCCCTCTCCTCCGGCGGCAGCCGGCCGTCGAGGTACTCGTGGAGCCTCGGGTCGCCGCCGTCGCGCACCGGATCGTCGTGCTCCCCGCGCATGGGTTCCTGCGCCTCCCGCTCTTCGCTCATCCCGCACCGCGCCTTTCGGGGGCGCGATCGATGCCCGCGCGCAGGTAGGGCTCGATCCTCAAGCGCAGGTTCTCCCGCGCCCGCACGAGGAGGCTCTTCACGGCGGGCACGCTCATCGCGAGCGACTCGGCCATCTCCTCGTAGCCGAGCCCGTGGAACTTGTTGAGAAGGAGAGCGAGGCGCTGCCGCTCCGGCAGCTCGGCGAGCGCCGTCCGCACCTGCTCCCTGAGCTCCGACCGTTCCGCCTCCTCGGGCGGCGACGTCGCGGCACGGTCGGCGGCGTGCGCGGACGGCTCGTCTCCCGCGCCGAGCGCGGCCGCTGAGAACGTCGGCCTGCGCCGCCGGTCGCGCACCTCGTTCAGGCATGCGTTCGCGGCGACGCGGTAGAGCCACGTGGTGAACTTCGCCGAGGGCTCGTACCGGCCGCGCGCGCGGTAGACCTTGAGGAAGACCTCCTGGGCGAGGTCCTCCGCGTCGGTCTGGTTGCCGAGGTAGCGATAGGTGAGGTTCACGACGGCGTCACGATGCCGGTCGACCAGCTCGGTGAACGCGTTCTCGTCGCCCGCCTTGAGAGCGAGCATCAATTCCACGTCGGAGCGTCCGGTCATGCCGGCTCAATCCACCGGATCAAACCCCTCGCGGGGCTCGCGGTTTCGGATGCGCCCAAGTGCCTGCAGGACAACATCTTAGCGCGGGGAACGCCCGCGCCAACCGGGTTCCCTTCGGCCCTCTTGGGACGAAACCGGAGCGCGCGTGGCCGGCTGCTGGTAGCTCTTCCGGCATGCGCGAGCAGTGGCGCCGGCTCGGGGGCGAGATCGTCTTCGATGCGGGGATCTTCCGTCTCCGGCGCGACGCGTACGAGCACGAGGGACGCCCGACGCGGCCGTTCTACGTTCTCGAGTCGAACGCGTGGATCAACGTCGTCCCGGTGACCCCCGCTGGCGAGCTCGTCCTCGTCCGCCAGTACCGGCACGGGATCCAGGAGACGACGCTCGAGATCCCGGGGGGCCTCGTGGACCGGAGGGATAAGGACCCGGCGGCCGCGGCCGTGCGGGAGCTGCTCGAGGAGACGGGGCACCGGGGCGCGCCGCCGGAGCTCCTGGGCGCCGTTTCGTCGAACCCCGCGATCCTCGACAACCGGACCTACTGCTTCGTCGTGCGCGACGCGCGGCCCGTCGGCGCGCCGAGTCCGGACCCGCACGAGGACGTGGCGGTCGAGATCCACCCGGCGGAGCACGTCCGGGAGATGGTGCTCAAGGGCGAGATCCACCACTCGCTCTCGGCGTGCGCGCTGATGCTGTTCTTCATGAGGAGGGATGCCTAGCGGCGCGCGGTATTGCGGCGTTCACGATACCGTTCGTCGCAAGTCATTTATTTCCAAGTACTTGGGTTGACAGGCGGCCAGGCTGCGATAGACATCTTTCGCGCGGGGATAGGCCTCGCGCCGGACCCTTAGGGGGTCCGAGCCAGACCAGGAGCGACCTCCAAGACAAGATAGCCATCCGTTGCACCCACCGGGGATGGGCCCCTCACCTCCGTCCATCTCGACCTCCTAGCCTAAACGGGAGGCCCTCCCCACCCCCTTCGGTATCGGGGGGGAAAGCGAGTCACGGGGCCGGCCTTCGGGCCGGCCCCGCGTCTTTTCCTACCTCAGGCGGCGGGCGCGCGACCACGGCCACGCGACCGCGAACGCCCGGCCGAGGATCCACTCCCGGCGGATGGCGCCGAACGCACGCGAGTCGCGGCTGTGGGCCTCGTTGTCGCCGAGGACGAAGTACTCGCCGGGGAGCAGCGTGCGCGACCCCTTCTCCTCGTGCGCGAGATCGCGGGCCACATCGAGCGAGAGCAGCTCCACGTCTCCGGTCACGACGATCGAGACCCGCGCGCCCTTCGCGGGCTCAAGGGATGCCGCGGGCGCGGCCGCTCGCCCGTCCACCTCGACGCGGAGGGACCGGTCCGCGTTCGTGAGCCAGACCTCGCGCTCGACCCCCGGCCGGAGCCGGAGCAGCTCGCTGGAAGCGCCCTCGATCTCGACGCCGTCCACGTAGACGTTCGAATCGATGCCGGTCTCCAGCACCACCGTGTGCCGCGCGGAGCCCTCGTCGAGTTCGAACGCCACCCGGGACGGCGCCTTGCGCGCGCGCACCCGCGCGACGACGACCACGTCGCGGGCGGGCGTCGCCGGCCCGTCGAACGAGCCGTCCGGCAGCCGGAACCCCTGCGTCAGCTGGCGCTCCGTCTCCCAGCCCGCGTCCGTGCGCCGGAAGTCGCTGAACGAGAGGAGCGGCACCTTCACCCGGTCGAGGAGCGCGCGATCCTTCAAGAGCACCTTCCCGCCGATCGCGAGATCGCCCTTCCGGAAGGAGACCTCCTCACGCGGCAACCCCATGACGCGCTTGACGAGCAGGTCGCCGCCCTGCACGAGACGGAAGACGACGATGTCCCCGCGCTCGGGCGCCGAGAACCGGTAGGCGAGCAGGTCCGCGAGCACGATCGCGTCGCCGCCCTCGGCGCCCGGCACGAGCGTCGGCGCCATCGAGATCGACTCGGGCGGCAGCGTGTAGACCCCGACCACGAAGATGCGCGCGAGGACGCCGAGCGCGACGATCACGAGCGGCGCGACGAGCCACCTCCCGCGCGCGCGGCGCAGGTGCAGCGCCACCTCGCGCCCCTTCTCGACCTTCCGCAGGAGCGCCCGTGCCGCGGCAGGGCTCCCGAGATCGGCGAGCGCGCTCACCGCCGCGCGCGGGAGCTTCTCGCCGTTGAAGGCGCGCCGGTCCGCGTCGGCCACCACAACCCGCCGCAGTTCCTCGAAGTAGTGCGAGGGGAGACCGCGCGTCAGGATCGAGACCTCGCGCTCCACGAGCGCGAGCTCGGCGGCCGTGAGGCTGAACGAGGGGGGATACCCCACCGTGCTTGGGGGGGCGGGAGGGGCGTCGGGGAGGCCGAAAACCCTCTCCCCGGGCCCCTCTCCGACCACCTTCGCCTGTTTGCGGCATACGAGGTTGCCGAGCGCGCCGTAGACGAGGGCCGCGCGGCCGCGGAGGAGGTCCGATCCCTGCGCCTGGAACCGCTCGATGATCCTCCCGCCGGACCCAGGCTTCTCCTTGAGCGCTTCGAGGACGGCCGTCTCGACGGGGTTCATCGCCTCGACAGGACCTCCGGCATCGACACGAGTGCGAGGCGGAATCCGGGCGAGAGGGCGCACGCGAGGCCGAACAGGCCCGCCGAGAGGGCCCCGCCGAGGAGGACCGTGAGCGCGAGCCTCGAGCCCTTCACGCGGAACGAGCGCCAAGCGCTCGGGATCGTGATCCCGAGCGTGCCCAGGACGTGGACCCAGCCGAGGAGCGTGCTCCGCGGGTCCTTCGGGGCGAGCCGGAGGCCCAGCATGGCGACGAGGACGCAGAGAAGACAGATCGAATAGCAGAAGATGCGCATCGAGCATGCGAGCGCCGAGAGCGGGCGACGGAACTCAGCGCGCGCGAGCGCCGCCGCCGCCCACCACGGGAACGTGCTCGCGAGGCAGAGGAGGAAGAGGAAGCCGACGTTCTCGAGCGCACGGGAGACGACCAAGGCTCTCCCCATGCTACCTTGCGGCTCCCCGCGGCCATGGACAGGCGCACGGTTAACGGCTGGTGTCTGTACGATTTCGGGAACTCCGCGTTCGCGGTGATCTTCCCGGTCATCTTCGGGACCTTCTATGCGGAGCACGTCGTGGGCGGCACGACAGGGGACCGCTGGTGGGGCTACGTGGGCTCGTGCTCGATGCTGCTTGTCGCGATCTCGTCGCCGTTCGTCGGCGGCATCGCGGACCACGCGGGCGTGCGGAAGCGGATGCTGCTCGTGTACACGCTCGCGGGGATCGCGACGGTCCTCGGGTTCTCGGCCGTCGCAGAAGGGACGCTCCTCCTGGGCTTCGCCCTCGGCGTGTTCGCGAACTTCGCCTTCGAGGGGGCGATCGTGTTCTACAACGCCTACCTGCCCGAGATCGCGCCCGCGTCGCATCAGGGCCGCATCTCGGCGCGCGGGTTCGCCTTCGGCTACGCCGGCTCCTTCCTCGCGCTGGGCGTCGCCGGAGCGCTGCTTTCGGAGAAGGTCGGATGCGGCGTCGAGGCGGTCTGGGTCGCCTGCGCCGTCCAATGGGGCCTCGCAGGCGCGCTGGCGCTGTCACGGCTGCCCAAGGACCGACCCTCGGCGATGGGGCTCCCCCAGGCGGCGCAGCTCGGCTTCCGGCGGACGTTCGACACGTTCCGCGACGTGCTCAAGCGCAAGAACCTGCGCCGCTTCCTGCTCGCCTACTTCATCTACGAGGACGGCGTGAACACGGTGATCTTCTTCGCGCCCGTCTATGCGAAGAAGGACTTCGGTTTCGAGTCGGGCGAGCTCCTGCTGATGTACGCCTGCCTCAACGTGGCGGCGGTGGTCGGATCCGTCCTGATCGGGAAGCCGACGGACGCGAAGGGACCGCGGTGGGCGGTGCGCACGCTGCTCGTCTGGTGGGTGTTCGTCGTGGTCGCGGCCTTCCTCGCCCGCTCGAAGCCCTTCCTCTGGGCCGCCGCGATGCTCGCGGGGCTCGGGATCGGCGGCATCCAGTCCGCGTCGCGGGCGTTCATGTCGCGGCTCGTGCCCGAGGGGCGCGAGGCGGAGTTCTTCGGGTTTTACGCACTCTGCGGCAAGACCGGCGCAGTGATCGGTCCGGCGCTGTTCGGCACCATCGCCGACGCGTCGGGAAGCCGGCGCCTGGCGATCCTCCTCGTGGTCGTGTTCTACGCGGCGGGCTTCGCCCTCCTGGGCCGCGTCAAACCCGAGGCAGACGGGCCCTAGTGGTGCCCGTTCGGCCCGTGGTGCCCGTTCGGGGCGTGTCCGTCGTGGCCGTTGTGGCCGTTCCCGTTCGCGTGGCCGTGGTGGCCGTTCCGCCGCGGAAGGAACCCCTCCCAGGAGTCGCGCCGCGCCGGCCCGAGCTCGACGTCCCAGGACCATTGTGGCGCGGTCGGGTGGCGCACCAGCCGCATCCCGGCCTCCTCGGGCGGGCGGTTCGCCTTCTGCTTGTTGCACTCGACGCAGGCGAGGACGCAGTTCTCCCAGCTCGTCCGGCCGCCGCGCGAGCGCGGCGTCACGTGGTCGATCGTCAGGTCCTCGGCGCCCGGGCGCTTGCCGCAGTACTGGCAGGTGAACGAGTCGCGCCGGTAGAGGTTCTTCCGGCTGAAGGCGACCGTGCGCGACGGGAGCGCGTCATAGCTCCGGAGGACGATCACCTCGGGCATCCGAAGCCGGCTGCGGACGGTGCGGATGAAGGGGTCGCCGTTCACCTCGAGCGAGGCCCACGACGCGAAGTCGTGCACCTCGTAGGTTCTTGGGCAGACGACATGCGCCGTCTCCTGGAACAGGAGAGCCAGCGCGCGCCTCACCGTCGTGGTGGTGATCGCCATCCACGACCGGTTGAGAACGAGCGTGGGCTCGCACAGGACGCCGTTGGTTGGCCCCATCGCACAAGTATTCAACCACAGAACAGCCCGGACGGGGGAGGCTACCGGAAAAGGCGATGGCGGGGGGTCTGGGGGGTCCCCGCCTTCGCTAGGCGGTCAGTCGAGGATCGGGATGGAACAGATGAGGTAGTCGCCCGGCGCCTTCGCGCGCAGCGCATCGATCGCCGCCTCGTCGAGCCGATCCGCGAGAAGCACGGACAGCCCGGCCTCGGCGGGGAATCGCTCCGGCGGCAGGGCAACGGCCACATCGCCCTCGCCCGGCCGCGACCCGGCCGCGCGGACGACCGGCACGACGCGCAGCCCCGGCTTCGCGGCACGCACGGCCTCGAGATCGCCCGGCTTCGCGCCGTAGACGAAGAGCCCCGAGAGCGGAAGGGCCGCCGCGACGTTCCGGGCCTGCTCCGCCCCGCTGCGCGCGTCCACCCAGCCCCACACGGGGAAGATCCGCGAGACCTCGTCGAACTGGACGCGCCAGATCTCGCCTGCGCCCAGCCGCGCGTGGGTGAGGTCGATCGCCATGTAGGTGTAGCCGTTCCCGTTCAGGAGCTCGGCCAGCATGTCGCTGAAGCTCGCGCCGCTCACCAGCACGCCGCGCTCGAACCCCGTCACCTTGGGCGTGAGGCGCGCGGGCGGGATCGCGATGGCCATCGCGGCCAGCGCGAGGATCGTGAGCCCCGCGACCATCGCGGGCGTGCCGCGCGCCGAGGGCTGCGTCGAGCCGCCGAACATCCGGCGGGGATTCTAGGCGGCGGCCGGCCGAGCCTCTAGCTTCCGCCGCGAGGGGCCCCGGACGCCCGCGCGAGCAGCGTGACCGGATGGACCACCTCCACGGCCGCGCCCGCCGCGCGCAGCCCGCGCCAGATCCAGAGCATGCAGCCCGGGTTCGGGGTCGCGACGACCGTCGCGCCCGACGCGAGGATCTCCGCGACCTTCTTCTCCCGTACCTTCCGCGCGAGACGGGGCTCCTGCCCCATGTAGAGGCCGCCCGCGCCGCAGCACTCCGTCGCGCCCGGCAGGGTCACCCGCTCCACGCCCTCGATCGCGTCGAGAAGCGGCGCGGCGTCGATCCCCTGAGCGTGGATCAGGTGGCACGGCGCGTCCCACGCCACGCGCACCGGCGGCAGCCGCGCGCCTTCGATCCGCTCCGCGAGCAGCACCTTGCAGATGTCGGTGAGCCCGGGCGTCGTGCTGCACCCCGCGGCGAGCGCGATCCCCTCCGCGGGGTACTCGTACCGGAGCCCCGCGTGACGGTGGAGCGCGCCGCAGCAGCGCTGGCCGGCGGGCTCGACCGCGTACCCGAGCCGCGCGAGCACGTGCGCGGCCTCCGCCGCAAGATTGGGGAACAGGTGCGGCGTGACGCAACCCAAGTGCAGCTTCACGCGTCCCTTCGGGTTCCTGACCTCCGGCCACGGGAGAAGAGGGGGCCTCGGGGGCACGCAACCCGCCATCCGGGCGACGCCCACGAGCGCGCGGAGGAGGAGCGGCCGGTTCACGACGTGGCGCAGGAAGATGCGCGCGAGGAGCGACGGGCCGCCGAGACGCTCACGGCCCTCCTCGAGGAGGCGGCCGTACGGAACCCCGGACGGGCACACCGCCTGGCACGCGAGGCAGCCCACGCACCGGTCGAGGTGGAAGCGGACATCGGCGGGCTCGGCGCGGCCGGCGGCCAGCGCGTCGAGGAGGAGGAGACGACCGCGCGGGGAGTCCGCCTCTTCGCGCAGCACCCGGTACGTGGGGCAGCTCTCGAGACAGAGGCCGCAGTGGACGCACGCGCGCGTCGCGGAGGCCGGGCCTACCTCGCCGATGCGAACGCCTCCTTGAGCCTCGACCAGAGAGGGCCCCGGTCCGTTGCCCCCTCCTCCCCGGACCCCACCACGCCTACCGCCGCGAGGAGGACCCCCTCGCCGGTCGCGCGGAACGAGCGGACCGACCGCCAGCCGCGCCGCAGCTCCCCGCGCGCCGCGAGCGGATCGTGCTCCTCGTAGCCGCACGGCGTCTCCTCGCCGTTGCGCAGGAAGCGCCACGTGTCGCCGGTCCAGACCGCGCTGCCCGGACCCTGGAGCGCCTCGTCGCGCCCGGTCGAACGCCGGACGGCGGCGCGCCAGCCGCGCGGCGGCGGGCGGACGCGCAGGTGCGCCTCGACGACCTTGCCCAGCTCGCCGTGCGCGCCGACGAAGGCGCGGGCGAGGTCGTAGCCCGCGACGTTCTTCACGACCTTGCCGCCGAAGCGGACGAGGCGGCCGTCGCGCAGCTCCGCGGCGATGCCCAGGACCTGCGCACGCGTCGGCCCGAGGAAGTCCCAGAGGAGGTCGCCTCCGCCCCGGTCGATCCACGCGCGCACGGTCAGGTCGGGGCGGTCGGAGGCGAAGAGCCACGGGCGCGCCGCGGCCTCGACCTCGGCGCAGGTCATCTCGCCCGGAACCGTGATGACCCCGTCCTCAATGCCCCCCATGCCCCCCTCTTTCCACCGCGAGGAAGTCGTTCCGGCGGACGGCCTCGGCGCAGACCTTCGGGCCGGGCAGCACCTTCCCGGGGTTGAGCATCCTCTTCGGGTCGAACGCGTCGCGCACGCGCTCCATCGCGGAGAGGGTCGGCGCGTCGAAGAGCATCGGCATGAAGTCGCGCTTCTCGACGCCGATCCCGTGCTCGCCGGTGAGCGAGCCGCCGAGGGAGACGCAGATCTCGGTGATCTCGCGGCCGGCCTCCTGCACCTTCGGCGCGTCCGCGCGGCGGTACGCGATGAGCGGGTGGAGGTTGCCGTCCCCGGCGTGGAAGACGTTGACGAGGGTCAGGCCTCTCCGGTCGGCCACCGCGTCGATCCGCTCGAGCGCCTCCGCCATCCGCGAGCGCGGCACCACGCAGTCGACGACGTAGCACTCCTCCGCCACGCGCCCCATCGCGCCGAACGCGCCCTTCCGGCCGCGCCAGAGGGCCGCCCGCTCGGCGTCGTCGCGCGCGCGACGGCCGGGCCAGCGGGCGGCGATCCACGCGGCGGCCTCCTCGACCTCGGCTCTCGTCCCGTCCAGCTCGACGAGCAGGACCGCGGCGGCGTCGCGCGGATAGCCGGCGCGGAAGATCGAGTCCTCGACCATCGCGACCGCGCGCCGGTCGAGGATCTCGAGCGCGGCAGGCACGAACCCCTCCTCGAGGATGAGGGCCACGGCCTCGCACGCGTCGCGCATGGCCGGGAACGCGAGGAGCAGCGTCGCGACGGCGGGGGGGACCGGCTGGAGGCGGAGCACGGCCTCGGTCACGATCCCGAGCGTCCCCTCGCTCCCGACCACGAGCGAGAGCACCGACTCGTCCGCGACCTCGTGCACGTCGCCCTCCGCGTCCACGAGCGTGACCGCGGCGACATGGTCGGTCATCGTGCCGTACCGGAGGCAGTGCGGGCCCCCGGAGCCGCACGCGACGTTGCCGCCGATCGTGCACGCCATCTGGCTCGACGGGTCGGGGGCGAAGAAGAGGCCGAGCGGCGCCGCGGCCTCCGAGACCCGCGCGTTGACGACGCCCGCCTCGACCCGCGCCGTGCGCCGGAGGGCGTCGATCGCGAGAACGCGGTCCATCTTGCACAGGTCGAGGACGACGCCCGTCGCGCACGGCCGCGCGCCGCCCGCGAGCCCCGTCCCCGCGCCGCGCGCGACGATCGGGATGCCGTGCCCGGCGAGCGCGTGGACGCACGCTCTGACCTCCGCGGTGGACTCGGGGTAGAGGACCGCCCGCGGCCGCTCGCGAAACAGCGTCAGCGCGTCGCACTCGTGGACGAGCAGGCTCGCGGGGTCGGTGCGAACGCGATCCCTCGGCAGCGGCACGAGCCGCGCGAGGTTCACTTCGCGCGCTCCGCGGCCCAGATCGGCCAGTGGATGCCGGGCCGGCGCCGCTCGCGCGGCGGCGCGTCCTTCCCGGCGAGTCTCTGGAGCCGCGTCTCGGCCAGCTCCGCGAAGTGGGGATCGATCTCCATCCCGTACTGCGCGCACGCGAGGACCACGAGCGCGTCCGTCCACTGCCGGAGCAGCTCGCCCTCGGTCGCGCGCTCCGCGAGCGCGTCGAGGAGCGGGTCGAGATGGCGCCCGGGAATCCCCGCGCCGGGGTCGCGCGGGTCGAGGAGGAAGACCGCGAGCGCCGGCCAGCGCTTCGCCTCCTTGCCCTCGCGCACGCCGCGCGTGTAGGCCTCGGCGAACTCCCACGCCTCGACGGTGCGCGGGCCGAGGTAGAGCTTCCGGTGCTCGCGGCGCATCCGGCGCACCGCGTCGGGGTCGCGCAGGGCGATGCCGAGCCAGGCGCCGAGCTTCGCGAAGGGCTCCCCGTCCTCCTTCGCGAACGCGGTCTCGGCCCTCTTCGCCATCCGTTCGAGATCGGGGGGGGCCGGGGGGGCCACGCGGAGCGCGCCCGCGAGCGGCGTGAGCCGCAGCGCGAGACCCGCGGCGCAGGCGCGGGCGTACTTGTCCGGGTGGCCGAGGAGCTCCTCGACGCCCATGGGATCGCCCGCGACCAGGAGCGCCTCCGCGGACAGCGCGGCGACGGCCGGCGCCGCGTCGCGGCAGCGCGCGCGCAGCTCGGGACGGAGCTCCTGCCTGCCGGCGACGGCCGCGAGCGCCCGCTCGCGATCCGCTGGCGCGAGGTCGGCGAGGCGGGCGAGGACCGCGCTCGCGGCCGGCTCGAAGCCGCGCTCGGCGAGGGGGACGAGCTCCGCGACCGAGGGCCCCTTGGCCCGCTGCGCGGCCGCCGCGCGCGCCGCATCGGTGTCGATCGTCACGAGGAGCCGCACGAGGTCGCGCCGCTCGTCGTCGTCGGTCGTGATCTTCAGCCGCGCGTCGAGGAGCGCGATCACGTGCTCGAGGCCCGCGCCCGCCGCGGGGACGGGCTCGGAGGCGTCCTCGGGAAGCGTCGCCGACACCTCGACCTCCTCCCCGCGCGCGCCGAAAGAGAGAACGGCGATCCGCTCGAGGTCCAGGGGGCGGCGGAGGAGCCGGATGTCGCGCACCGCGGCGAGCCCGGGGGGCGGGCCGAGAAAGTCCGCGTGCTCGCCGCGCGCGTCCGGGACCAGCGCGCCGACGAACCGGCGCCCGCCCTTCCCGTCGTCCGCGTAGAGCGGCTCGAAGTGGCGGAGATCGCGGCGGACCACGCGCGCGACCGCGGGCGGCTGGTCGTCGCGCTCCTTCACCAGCACGATCGAGAGGAAGCGGAACGTCGCGTCGCCGCGGGGGAGCGTGAGCGGCCCCTTCCGCTCCTCCCGCGCCGCGCTCCACTCCTCCGCGGACCGCGGGGGCCCGCCGAACGCGACCGCAAGGAGGTCGAGCGCGGCGGGGCGGAGCGCCTCGACCCCCACGAGCCTTGCGAGAAGGACGTCGCAGAGCTCGCCGCGCTCGCGCGGCGGGAGCGAGGGATCGACGAGCAGCTCGAGCAGGAGCGGAGCGGCGCCGGCCGCGAACGCGGGATCGTCGCGCGCCTCCGCCACGACGCTCCGGGCGAGCGAGACCTTCCCGAGGTCGTCGAGCGAGCCGGCGACGTAGAAGCGCTCGAGGAGGTCGCGGGAGTGGACGCCCGCCGCGAGCGGCGCGAGCTGCGCCTGCGCGCGCTCGTCGAGGATCTTCGGCAGGAAGAGGAGGGACGCCGCCTCGGAGACCGTCTCGCGGAGCGCCGGCTGTTTCGCCGTGCGCGCCATGGCGAGGAGCGGCGGGAGGAGGCGGTTGTGGATGAGGAACGCGGTCAAGGCGTCGGGCTCGACGCGCCCCTCCAGCGACCGCACGTTGCGCATCGCGTCCCGGAAGAAGCGGAGCCTCAGGTTCGCCGGCAGCGCGTGCGCGGCGAGCGCGCGCGCGCCGTAGCCGAGGAAGAGGTTGAGCGTGCCGGCGCGCACGGGGCGGGGAGGCGCGTAGGCTTCGCGCAACGCCTCGAGCGCGGCGAGCGCGTCGTGGTGGACCTCCGCGAGGCCGGGGTCCCCGTCGCCGCCTTCGGGCGCGAGCGGCGTCTTGAGCGCCGGCTCGAGGACCTCCTCGAACAGCTCCGCGACGGGCGTCGCGCGCCCCTTGAAGTCGACGAGCACCGGCCGCGCGGCGGCGTACCGGCGGGCCCGTTCGACCTCCTCCAGCCGGAGCAGGAGCCCCCGCCGCGTGTCCGGATCCGCGTCCGCCCACTGGCCGAGGAGCTGCGCCTCCGCCTGGGTCTCCGGCGCGCCCGGCGGGTCCGCCCGAGCCACGAGCGCGAGGAGCGCGAGCGCGGCCGTCCCTCTCACAGGCACAAGTCTAGGGTCTGTCCGAAAGGTCGTCCTGGATTCGGCGGACTCGGTCCTTGCGGCCGACGCTCCAGACCGACCCTGATCTCCCCTCCTTCGCGCCGACCGGGAGGGCAGGGGTCAGGGTGCGGGCCGCGTCCGGCGCCGCTCCGGCGCGGGAACCCGCCCACCCCCCCGCCGGGGCGGGCCCGCCCCGCCGTGGCGCGGAAGGCGCGAAGGCGGGTCAAGCCGCCCCCCCGGATGGCCGACGCATTGGGTGTGGGACGCACGCTCCTGACGATCCTCGGCATCGCGGCGATCGCCGTCGCCGCAGTGCTGGTCGCCCAGAAGTTCGCGGGCCCGGCCGGCGAGAAGGCAGAGGCGAATCAGAAGGTCCTCACCCACGCGTACAAGCCGAAGTTCCACGAGTGCCGCGCTCTCGACGACGACGAGGTGCCCGAGTCGCTGCCCCGGCCGGGAGTGGACGAGGACCTCGTGTACGTGTCCGTGGTCATCCTCTACCCGGGCGTCGATCGCGTCCCCGAGCCGCGCGACCACCGCCTGATCGGCGTGAACGGGGCGGACGGGTACCTCGAGCCGGTGCACATCGAGTTCTCGGAGAGCGAGGAGGGCGCCTACCTGACGCTCATCTTCCGGGCGAACAACGAGTTCCACTTCGCCCGCCTCGTGCGCGGCGAGGAGGTGCTCTTCGAACGGATCGATCTCCCGTAGCGGCGGCCCCCGAGGCCCCTCTGCCTCCCGGCCCGGGATCTGGATTCTGAGAACCGGTCTCATAGAATCCCGACCCGTGAACGAGCGCGCGATGACCCGGTGCGAATGCGCCGGACTCACGTTCGAGGAGATCGCCCGGATCGCGGACCGCGAACGCATTGCGGCGTTCGAGGTCCTGTGCCGGCGCACGGGCTGCGCGGCGACCTGCACCGCCTGCCGGTGCGACCTCGAAGCGTTCCTCGAGCGGCGCCGCGCACGCGAGCCCGCGATCGCCCGATAGCTTCACGCCGCGCGTACGATCTGGGCATGAAGGGCGACGCCAAGGTCATCGAGATCCTGAACGAGGTGCTCACGGCCGAGCTGACGGCCGTGAACCAGTACTTCATCCACGCGAAGATGTGCGCGAACTGGGGGTACATGGAGCTCGCCTCGTACACGAAGGCCGAGTCGATCGACGAGATGCGGCACGCCGAGCAGATGATCGACCGGGTCCTCTTCCTCGAGGGCGTGCCGAACATGCAGCGCTACTTCAAGCTGCGGATCGGCAAGTCCGTGAAGGAGCAGTTCGAGAACGACTTGGCGCTGGAGGTCGAGGCCGTGAAGCGGCTCAACAACGGCGTGAAGACCTGCGTCGAAGTGGGCGACAACACGTCGCGCCAGATCCTCGAGAAGATCCTCGCCGAGGAGGAGCACCACATCGACTGGCTGGAGACCCAGCTCCAGGTGATCGAGTCGATCGGCCTCGAGCGCTACCTCTCGCAGAAGCTCGGCAAGACCGAGGGGCACGAGGAGTAGAGGGGGCCTCGGGGGCGGTCAGAACCGCCACGAGATCCCCGCGAAGAGGACGAGGTCCGGCGCGGCGCGGTTAAGGCCCACGAACACGCCGACATCGAGTTGCCCGTCCTCCCCGATGCCGTAGGTGAGGCCCGTGTCGAAGGTGACCTCCCAGGGCGCGTCGGCGGGCCCCGAGGCGGCGATCTCGGCGAACCCGGAGAGTGGGCCCACGAGCGCGTGGTTCACGGTCGCGGACGCGCCGAGGCCCGCGTCGTAGCCCGTGTCCGCGTCGTTGCGCAGCGCCTCGACGACGAGCTGCGCGCCGAACCCGAAGCCGTGCGGGAGGTCGGCAGCGAAGGGCAGGGCGATCCCGCCCTCGACGTGGTCGTTGCCGAGCCCCTCTTCCGCCGTCGGGAACTTGACGAACGGGAGGAGGGCGAAGGCCGTCTCGCCCTCGTCGTTGCCCCAGAGGTTGAACTTGCCGCGGAGGACCAGATCCCCGAACCCGTCCACCGTCGATTCGCTGCCCGCCACCTCGGTCTCCTCGGAGCGGTAGGTCTCGACGACGAGCTGCACGTCGATCCGGTTCGTGAGGCCGACCTTGAGGTTCGTGACCGCGAAGGACCATCCCTCGATGTGCGCGCCGTCGTCCCGGGCGACGTCCCGGAGGTAGGCGAGGACGTCGGCCTCGACCTGGAAGTGGCCGGCGTCCACCGTGTACGCGCTCTCGGTCGCGTCCGGCCGGTCGGTGCTCAAGGGCCGCATCAGATCCCGCGGCGTAGGACGGAAGATCGTGTAGCCGCTCTTGTCCTTCGCCCGGTCGTCCTCGCCGCCGGCCGCCGTCGCGGCAAGGAGGGAGGAAACCAGGGCGGCACCGAGTTTTTTAGTGGTCAAAATCATGATTTCTGATATACAAAAGCGCGGAGGCCATGGCAAGCAGCACCGTCGAGGACTACCTGAAACGCATCTACCTCGAGGCCGACGCCGAGGGCGTCGTGCCCATGGGCCGTCTGGCGGAGGCGGTTGGCGTCGCGCCCGGCACGGCGACCGCCATGGCCAAGGCGCTCGCGGGGGCGGGGTTCGCCGACTACGCCCCGTATTCCGGCGTGCGGCTGACGCCCGAGGGGTGCCAAGTGGCCCTGCGGACGCTCCGGCGGCATCGGCTGGTCGAGCTGCTCCTCGTGCGCGTGCTGGGCATGGATTGGGCCGAGGTCCACGAGGACGCGGAGAAGCTCGAGCACGCGATCTCCGACCGGCTCCTCGATCGGATCGACACGGTCCTCGGCCACCCCGAGACGGACCCCCACGGCGACCCGATCCCGACGCAGCAGGGCCGCGTGCGCCACCCGCGCCTCACGCGCCTCGCGGGGGCGCCCCTGGGCCTCAAGTGGAGGATCGCGCGCGTGGTCGATCAGTCGCCGGACTTCCTGCGGGCGGTTGCGCAGCGCGGACTCCGCCCTGGCGCCGCGGTCGAGGTCCGCCGGCGCGACGACGCCGCGGGCACGCTCACGATGCGCTGCGGCCGCCGCGAGGTCGTGCTGGGCCACGCAGCGGCGGAGAAGATCCTGCTCCGGCCGGCGTGAGAGCCGTCAGTCCTTGAGATCGAGGTAGGGCTTGCGGATGTCCACGCAGGTGCCGCCGTTCCACTCCGCAATGAGGCGCATGAAGGCGGACATCTCCTCCGCGTCCTCGTACTTGATCGCCGACTCGATCGCCGGCTTGCCGATGGCGAGCGCGATCGTGTTGATGATCACCCGGCGGAAGCGGTTGGCGTAGCGGAGCTTGACGAGGATCTCCTCGGGCACCTCGTACTTCCCCGTCGACGGGATCCCGTCGGAGAGGAAGTAGATCGTGTCGATGAGCGGGTTGCGATCGAGCCCCTCGGTCAGCGCCCCGTACGTGTTCGTGGGCCCGCGCGGCAGGAGCGCCCCCTCGATCCAGGCGAGCGCACCCTTCTTGTTCGCCTCGGTCGCCGGCACCTCCCCGTCCTTCTTCCACGTGCTCACGTGCCCCGCGAAGGTCGCGACGTTGAAGAGGGTCTTCTCGTCGAGCGCCTTGATCACCTTGATGAGCTCGCGCTTGGCCACGTCCATCCGGTTCGGGCTGCCTTGCCGGTTCTCCGGCCAGTCCATCGAGCCCGAGACGTCGATGATGAACAGGACGCGGTCGGTGAAGATCTTGAAGTCGTAGTAGGTCGCGACGCTGATCCGCTCCCCGGCTTGCGTGCCCGCCGCCCCCGCCGCCCCCTTCTTCTTCTCCTGCAACCACTTCGCCCACACGTCGGGCGCGTAGCCGTGGTCCTCGCCGCTCGTCGCGACCATCGCGTCGTACGAGGCCTTCTTCGCCCGCAGGTTCCCCTCGCGCATGAGGACGATCATCTCCTCGAAGAGCGGCTCCATCTTCGCCTTGCCCGCGGCGATCACCGCCGTCTCGCGCACGATGGGGACGTCGTCCTTGAGCAGCTTGCGCATCGCGTCGAGGCCCTTCTCGTCACGCACGTGGTGGAGCAGGACCTCCGCGACCGCCAGGCGGTAGCGCCAGTCGGGGTCGGACGCCGCGGCGAGCACGATCGCGCGGGACGTGTCGTCGCCGATCTGCCCGAGCGCGCGCAGGATCTCGTGGATCAGGTGCGGGTCGGGCTGCGTCTTCTTGCGCTCCTTCTCGAGCAGGTGCCGCAGGGGCTCGGCAGCCTCGGCCGTGCGCAGCGACCCCAGCGCCTCAATCGCGCTCAGGCGGAGGAGCTTGTTCCCCGACGGCACCACCTCCTCGACGAGCCAAGGCCCGACCGAGGGGTCGGTCGCGCGCGCGAGCGCCGGTCCGAGGTAGTCGGCGAGCACCGAATCGCGCGCCATGGACTCCTCCTTGACCTTCCGGTACATGCGCTTCACGGCCTTCAGGTCGCCGATCCTCCCGAGCGAGTACATCGCGACGATCCGCGACCGCAGGTCGGCGTCCTCCTCCACGATCCGGAGGAGCGTCTTCACCGAGTCCTCGTGCGGGAGGCGCCCGAGCCGCCTCGCCAGCTCGCGGCGGCGGCGGGTCTGCACGAGATCCTGGTTGCGCGAGATCGCCTCGTACTCCTCGAGGATCGACTTGAGCTTCTCCTCGATGACTGCCTTGTCGGTCTCGGGCTTCTCGTCGGGGCCCCCGAATTCCTGCGCGGGGGCGGCGAGAGCGAGAAGCAAGAGTGAGGCGAGGAAGCGCACCACCTTGATCCTAGCGCGCGGTGGAGCGCGCGCAAAAGCCCTACTTCCGCGGATCGATCTCATGGCAGTCGATACAGCCGACGGCCTTCACGAGCCTGTCCTTCATCCGCCGGTTCAACTCGTGCACCCACCGCTCCATGAGGCGGACCATGAGCGCCCGGTCCAGGCGCGTCCGAGCCGACGCGGGAGGCGCCTCGCGGTCGTCCCCGTGGCACGCGGCGCAGGGATTGGAGGGGGCTTCGGGGGCCCTGAGGAGCGGCTTCCAGGCCTTCGCGGGGTTCGCGTTCTGGGGCGGCGTCGTGAGCGCGCCGACGAAACGCCCCATGAGCGGCGCGATGGTCGTCCGGTAGCCCTCGTCGCGCGGGTCGATGGTGTGGCAGTCGGCGCAGGTGACCTCCTTCCGCAGGCGGTCCGCGTGGCGCTTGTTCAGCCGCGCCACCCACTTCTCCATGAGCGGCACCATGAAGTTCCGCCGCATCCGGAAGGGCTGCGCGGCGTCGGCGCCGGGATCGGTTGAGAGCCTCGCCTCGACGTCCATGCTCTTGTGGCAGTCCACGCACCCGATCGGCGGGGCGCCTTCCTTGAGGAGCGGCGCATACGCAGCGGAGGGCATGAGGTTTTCCGGCGGCGCCGTGAGCGCCGCCACGAACTTCCGCATGAAGTGGACCTTCGCGGGGGAGGCGTCGTCGTCTTCGCCGGCATCCTCGCGCGGCTGCGGCGTCTCCTGCGGTGCGGCGGGTCCGCCGCTACCTTCGCCGCGCACGCGCGAGGCCACCGACAGGCGCACCACGACGAAGGCGGCGATGGCGGCGACGACGAGAGCGATCGCCAGCCTCTTCACGGCCCCCGAGGCCCCCTCCGCCTCACCGCCAGTGCGGGCGCACGTCCTCCGGCGCCTCGCCCTGCCGGCGGATGACCGCGTCCACGACGAGGGAATCCCGATCACCCCCGTCGACACGGACGTAGCCGTCGAAGTCGCCGCCCGCCCAGCGGCGCTGGAAGAGCGTCTGGCCGACCGACACCTTCTTGCGCCGGCCGGGCTCGACGGTGACGCGCGCGAATCCGCCGCGCCCCTCGTCCGCGACGAACCGCAGCAAGAGCTGCTGCGGCTGCTGCCCGAGGTTGATGAGGACGATCTCGGTGTCCACCGCGCCGCCACGCACGGCCTCCGCACGCGGGAGGATCGCGCAGGGGGCGGGAGCGCCGCCGGGGCCGGCCTCGACCGGCGGCAACGCCTCGGGCGGCGCCTCCGGCGCGGGTGCCGGCACGGGCGCCGGGAGCGGGACCGGGGCGGGCTCCGGCGGGAGCGTGAACGGATCCCAGTCGCGCGGCAGCCCCGGGTCTCCGGGCAGCCGGAGGACGTGGACGCTCCCGTCGGGCGTGGCCGCAGCGAGGGTCCAGCCCTTGCGCGCCGGGTTCCCGCCGAGCGCCGTGACGCCCACGCCCTTCAGGTACGCCTCGTGGACGACCGCGGGGCGCGCGCCGATCGCTACCACGCCGACCCAGGCGCGGCCGTCCTTCGTGCCGGCGACCGCGAGCTCGTTCGGGCCTACGAAGAGGAGGCGCTCCGCGCCGCCCGCGCCCAGGTCCATCTGGACGGGGGGGGTCGCGGGGGACCGCGCATCGAACCGGAGGAGGGTCGCGCGCCCGGCCCGGTCGCCTGCCACCCAGAGCTCCCTCCCCTCGCCGGCGATCGCCTTGGGCGCGAAGCCGTCGACCGCGAACGGTTGCTGCGCGGCGAGCGCGAACGCGTCGCCGTTCTGCTGGATCTGGACGAGGCGGCCGGGGGCGACGGCGAAGATCGAGAGCCTCCCGTCGCGACCGACGACGAAGGGGTAGGTCGCCGCGATCGCGTCGCCCGGCACCGCGATGAGGTCCACCCGGCCGCGCCCGCGCGGCTTCGCCGCCGCGACGGTGATGCCCCCGTCGTGCGCGAGGACGAGGCTCACGCTGTCCCGCAGGGAGGCCACGCGGAGGAGCCGCGCGTGGAAGAGGCCGCCCACGGACAGGGATCCCAGCTCGGTCGAATGGGTCGTGCGCCCGTCGTAGTGGAGCTCGATGACCTTGATCTCCTCGCCCTGCCGGATGACGAGGACCGCCATGCCGCCGTGGCGGTCCATCCCCTCGGCCACCCCGTCGAACTTCGTCTGGTCCACCGTCGCGAGGCCGAGGCTCACGGAACGCCAGTGGCCCCGGTTGACCTCACGTTGGCTGAGGATCGAGGGGAGGTAGCCGTTCGGGACGGCGATCGCGGCGATATCCTCCTGCGAGCCGACAAATTGAGTAGAGGCGAGCTCGACGAGGTTGTCCGCCGGGCTCGCGGAGGCAAGGATGCAGAGGAGGCCGAGTCTACGCATGGCGCTGAGCGTACCCGCAAAGACCGAGCCGCGCCCCCGGCGGCAGGGTCGGCCCCCGAAGCCCCCTCCTTTGGCCACTCTTGAGGACACGGGGTAGAATCCATGACTGCGCTCCCGATGCGAGTCCTCTTCGTCTACCCCAACATCGATTGCCCGCCGGGCATCAACCATGGCATCGCCGCGATGTCGGGGGTCCTCAAGGCACGCGGCCACGATGTCGGGCTGATCCACGTCTGCGACAACCTCTGGGAGCTGCCCACCACGGAGCAGGTGCTCGACCGGATCGATGCGTTCAAGGCGGACGTGGTCGGGTTCTCGGTGATGAGCCAGCAGTACCCGTGGGTCAAGGGGATCAGCAAGGCGCTGCGCGCCCGGCGGCCGGGCATGCCGCAGGCGATCGGCGGGGTCCACTGCACGATGGTGCCCGAGGAGGTGACCGCGGACGACCTCTTCGAGTGGGTCTTCGTCGGCGAGTGCGATGGCGCGTTCCCGGATCTCGTGGACCGGATCGCGGCGGGCGGCAACCGCCACGACATCCCGAACACGCGGATCCCGAAGCGGTTCTCGCCGACCGGCGAGGTGATCCGCAACCCGGTCGGGGCGTTCCCCGACCTCGCCGCGCTGCCCGAGACGGACTACGAGCTCTTCGACATCAAGCACATCGTCGAGACCAAGAACGGCTGGATGGGGCTCATCACGTCGCGCGGGTGCCCGTACAAGTGCACCTACTGCTTCAACAAGGAGATCGTGGATCTCTACAAGGAGGAGGGCGGCGCGAAGTCGATGAAGGAGTACCTCCGCGCCTATCCGACGGAGCGGATGATCGAGGAGATCCGGACGCTCAAGAAGAACCACCCGGGCATCCGGACGCTCATCATCGACGACGACCTCTTCACGCTGAACAAGAAGTACGTGATGGAGTTCACGAAGGCGTACAAGGCGAGCGGGATCGGGATCCCGTACGTGGTGAACGCCCACGTGAACTGCTTCGACGACGCGATGGGCAAGGCGCTCTCCGAGAGCGGGTGCATCATCGTGAAGTACGGGCTCGAGTCGGGGTCGGAACGCGTGCGCCGCGACGTGCTCTGGCGGTACATGACGAACGAGCAGATCGAGAACACGACCGCGATCGCGCACCAGTACGGCCTCCACACGAGCGCGTTCATCATGTTCGGGCTGCCGAACGAGACGCGCGAGGAGGTCTACGAGACGCTCCGGCTCTGCGCGAAGGTGAAGATGGGCCGGTTCCGCTGGGCGATCTTCTACCCGTTCCCCGGCACGGCCGGGTACACGATCGCCAAGGATCTCGGCGTCATCGACTGGGACAAGTGGGCGAACATGGGCAACTACTTCGACGCGAGCTGCCTCAAGTTCGGCCCCGAGCAGGACCTCTTCATCGAGAAGCTCGGCTCGCTCTGCACGTGGTACGTGAACGCGCTCACCGACTGGCCCTGCGCGAAGACCTACGCGAAGATGGTCGAAGAGGTCGAGGCGATGGACCGCGACACCTTCCGCCGCCGCCGCGCCGAGCTGATCCAGCGCGACCGGGACCTCTCCGAGGAGCTCCTGAAGCTCAACATCCCGCACTACTCGATCCGCTATGCCCACGTCATGGGCGTGCGGTCCGACTATGTGGCCTGGGAGCGCCGTCAGCAGCAGTCGACGCGCGAAGAGCAGGCCGTCGTCTACACGCTTGATTGACGCATCCCTTGCGCCATCCTCCCGCCGCAATCCATTGCGGAGCAACGGGTTGTGGCATCCGGATGCGGCACGACGGTCCGCATCTCTGCGCTTCCGGGGCGGCGCACCCGGTACGTCGCATCCTCCCGGCGGCAAGAGGTCCCAGATCCGCTGGGCCGTGTCAATCAGCCGCGCATGCGTCGCGACACCACCGAAACGAAGGTCGGCCAGATCGCGGCGGAGCACCCGCTCGCCACGCGCGTCTTCGCGCGGCACGGGATCGTGCCGCCGCAGCGCCGGAGGAGCGGAGGCGGGGCCCCCCCCGCCCCCCCCATTTCGCCCCGCGCTACTGCTGCTCGAGCGCCGCGGCGATGAGGCAGCCGCGGACGACCGACGTGAGCGGGTCGTTCGCGCGGCGGATGCCCAGGACCTTGAGCGGGAACTCGACCTTCTTCAGCTCCTGCGCGAAGACCTCGACGAAGCCGCCGACCATGCTCGTGCCGCCCGACACGACGATCTCCACGGGCTCGCTGAACGACGGGACGTCCTGCGCGAGGGAGAAACGGTTCGCGAGGTTCCGGAGGACGTACTCGATGAGGTTCCGGTAGTAGAGCACCACCGCCTCCTCCTCGCGGTTGCGCGGCTCGGCGAGGTTCACGCCCTCGCTCTCCTTCAGCTCGCACGCGCGCGTGCGCGAGAGCCCCATCACCTTCGCGACGTGCTCGTCGATCCAGTCCCCGCCGCGGCTCACCGAGAACGTGACCGCGGGGATCGTGCGGTAGGCGACGCACACGTTGAACATGCCGCCGCCGCAGGAGATGCCGATGCCGGTGAAGTCCTTCTCCGCGAGCTCCGCGTAGACGACGGCGTGGCCCTCGTTGATGGGGTGGGGCACGTAGCCGAGCTTCCGGAGGAGGCTCTCGATCACCCCCTGGTGGTAGACCGTGTCGTTCTCGCGATCGATGGAGGGCGCGGGAACCGAGAAGTACACGGGCTCGTTCTCGACGGACCGCGCGCCGACGAGCCGCTCCACGATGAACCGGAGCATCGGGATCGCGTCCTGCTCCTTCGGCGAGAGGAAGCCGTCCTGCATGGGCCGGCGCACCTCGCTGCCGAACATGTTCGCGAGGTCGAACGAGGAGTCGCCGAGCACGTAGAGACGATCGCGGTAGGAGACGTAGGGCACGCCGAGCCGCGTCAGCATCGCGCGGTTGCGCTGCACGGTCGACGGGATCTCGAGGAACATGTTCCGCTCGCGCTTGACCATGATCTTGCCGTCCCTGCGGCGGACGGCGGAGAGCAGGTTCGCGGTGCCGACGTCGAGCCCCTTCCCCGCCTGGACGTCGGTGGCCCGCTGGGTGCCCCCCGCGGGCGCGCCCAGGGGGAGGGCGTCCGTATCGTGCTCGTCGGTGTTGTCGAAGTGGATGCGCTGCGGGTCGGTCGGCATGGGTGCTCTCCTCTGGTTCCTCTCTCACGCTCACGGGGCAGGCGCCGCCTCCTCCGCATCGCCCTCGCCGAGCGTCTCGTCCTTCAGGCGCTTCAACCGGTCCAGGCTGTCCTCGATCCCGGCCCTCGTGGTGGACATCTCCACCTCGAGCCGGGAGAGGTTCGATTCCATCTCGTCCGCGCGGTCGAAGATCCGCGCGAGCATCGCGTCCGTGGCCTCGACCGGCCGGTCGACCGGTCGCGCGGTCGCGCTATAGAGCGTCTTCGAGACCTTCTCCAGCGTCTTCTGGAGCCCCGCCTCGAAGCGCTGCTCGATCTGCTGAGTGCTCGCGGCGTCGCGCTCCTGGAGCCGCCCGAGCAGAGCCTCGACGGCCTCGTGGCCCGCGCCGGGCTTCGCGTCGAGCGCCTTCAAGGCGGACCTCAACTCCGCGAGCTCGCTCGCGACGTCCTTCGTCCCGCGGTCGCGGCCCGCCGTGACCTCAGCGGTCAGGGAGCGCATCAGCTCGCGGAGCTCCTGCACCTCGGCGACCCGCTCCTCGATCCCCTTCTTCAAGCCGTCCATCGCCTCGGCGTCGCGCCGGACCTGCGCCGCGAGCCGCTCGATCTCCTGGTCGTAGCTGAGAATCGTCTCGCGCGCGTTCCCGAGGCGCTTCTCGTGCCGCTTGGCGACCGAGGCGGCCTTGCGCACCGCCTGCTCGAGCATGGCGATCCGCGCGGCCTGCCCTGCGATCAGCTCCTTCTGCTGCTGGACAAGCGCCTCGGCGTCGGCCTGGATGCGCACGACCCGCTGGAACTGCTCGTTCGCCTCACGGACGATGCGCTCGCGGTCCACATCGGCAAGCTCGCCCGCACGCCGCGCGATCGTCTGGTCGACGATCGCCTCGATGATCGCGAGCGTCTTCTCGCCGGAGATCACGCGCACGTGGCTCTTGCCGGCGGCCGCGAGCTCCCCGAGCGCGACCCGCTCGGTGTGCTTCTCGATGACCTGGGCCACCCGGTGACGGTCTTCCGGCTTCACGGCACGACGCAGCGTAACCGACCGCCACGGGCGCATGGATAGGGTGATTTGCCAATGCTGCACGGGGGCCCCCGGACCGCCCGGCCCCCGAGGCCCCCTCCTCCCCCGGCGGACGTGCGAAGATACGCCCCCCCATGCGCCTTCCCCCCCTGCTCCTCGCCGCCCTCCTCGCCGCCTGCGCCAAGGGGCCGCCGCTCGAGCGCCGGATCGAGAGCGCCCTCATGGAGCGGCTCCTTCAGGCGCGCGGCTCCGACGAGGGCGTGGTGCTGACCGACGACACGCCGCGCGCGAACATCCCCGAGAGACCCAAGGAAGGGAGCCGGCTGGTCTTCATCAGGGGCGCGAGCTTCCAGGCCCCGCTGGAAGGACTCAAGGGACTTGCGGTCTCGGCCGGCGACGAGGGCCTCCGGGTGCGCCTCGACTACGGCACGGGGACGATCGAGATCCTCGACGGCTCGGGCGCCCCCGCGGATCGCGAGTTCGAGCGGCTGGGCAAGGTCGGCGAGGGCCTCGGGGAGGAGATCCTGAGGGGGTTCGGGGGCCCGCTCGCGAGCGAACCGGGCGCCGCGGAGAAGATCGAGCATTGGCGCGGGGCGATGGCGGCCTATGACAAGCAGTTCTCCCGGCGCTTCGACAAGGCGCACCAGCTTCGGCGGTCCGCGCTTCAGGCGAGCGCCAGCAGGGTTCCCGAGGATCCCGAGGAGTCCTACCGCGATTGCCGGCTCCTCCGCGTGAAGCGCGAGCTGATCGCGGCGATGGGTGGCGGGCCGGAGCCGGCCGCATACGCGGTTGCCGCCGGACCGACCGTGGGGATCCGGCGTGGGCTCCCCGGGAAGGACGCGGAAGTGAGGTCAATGTCCTTTGGCCCGGATGGCATGGCCGTGCGGACCGTGGTGAGCGGCCCGCTCGCCGAGGCCTTGGTCCTCGAGATCGTGAACTCGTTCCGCCCCTTCGCCGAGAGCCGTTCGATCGCGCGGCGCATCGTCGGCAAGCCTGATGCGGAGCCGCTCGACGCCGCGCTTGCGGCCATGTCCGCGCTCCATCTCGACCCATCGTCGGATAACGCCGTGCAGTTCCTGCACACTCTCGCGCCAGTTCAGCCGGACCGGGGCGAGTTGGCGGCAGGGCTCGCGCTCTGGCTCAAGGCCGATGGTGCGAAGCGCGAGCGGATCGTCGCGGCGGCGCAGTAGTCCTCCGCGGGCAAACCCGCCGTCGGAAATCACGGCGCGGGCGACGCCACGACTCGGTGCACTCCCTTCGCGCTCCGGATCGGCTCGCGAGTTGCTTGCAGACTCGACGGAGTGCGGGCCCCCGTAGCGTGGATTTTGTCCCCGGATTCACGACTTGAGGGGCTAGTAGCCGCCCCCCCCTTTCGGTAGATTTGCCCGCCACACGGGTTGTCAAGTGCGTCGGCGCCCGGGCCGGCGCATCCTTTTTTGAAGGAAACGGAGGGTCCGGCATGCGGTCACGAGCATGGTTCCTCGTCGTCGGTGCGCTCGCGTTGTTCGCGGGCTGCGACGACAGCAGCACGACGATCGTCCAGGGAGGTGCGACGCTCGTCGGCAACTTCCCCGGCACGCAGATCATCGACTACCTCGTCTCGGACGACGGCCGCGCGGTCAACCACAGCAACGCGAAGGTCAACAAGGGACTCCAGGTCTTCTGGAACAGCTCGAACGGCCACGCGATCGTCCTCTACCTCGATGGCGGGGAACATCTCTGGGCGCACCACTGGGACGGCACGCGGATTACTCCCGGCGTCGAGCTCCGTGGCCCCGGCCAGCGCGACCCGAGCCAGGATGACGGCAGCGGCGAAGATGGCGACGACGACATCGACGACGATTTCGAGAGCTTCGACAACTACCGCGTCCTCTTCCTGAACACGTCCACGGGTGGCCGGAACGGCGATGCGATCATCCTCTGGTCGCGCGAGGACGACGCGAACCCCGCAGACCCCGCCGAGAACTCGAACTTCCGTGTCTACGGCACCTATTTCGACGTGTCGGAGTCGGCGAACGCGACGAGCGCTGGGGACGCGACGGTGCACTACGGCTTCGAATCGGCCGGCACCGTGATCGACTTCAACAACGGAAACGACAATGCGGAGTCCTTGGGGTTCATCAGCGACTCGCTTCGGTTCACGCACGCCTTCGACGAGCGGGACCGAAACAGCTCCGAGTGGCCGAACCAGTACGACAACGGATCGGAACTCGCGCTCACCCCGGCGACCCGGAGCGGCGATCCGACGACCTTCGTCTGGATCGTGTGGAACAAGGACCTGACGGACCTCAACGGCACGGGGATCCAGGACAGGTACTTCGCGCTCCAGTTCAACCTCGCGCAGGTCGGGAACGCCCTCCCCGTCCAGACGGCGCTCGGGCAGGGTCTCATTGACCCCATCGCCGGATCGACGATCGCGGACGACACGGGGGTCGACGATGCCTTCCTCGTCCACAACGGCTGCATGATCTGGAGGGCCGCCACCAGCACCGGGGCCGTGGGCATCTTCCTGACGTGCTTCAACGCGACCGGGAACCTCGGCACGATCGAGCTCTCCCAGTCCGTGATCGACAGCGTCTCCCCGGGAACGACCTCCTGGGCCGGAACGACGCCGAGCCTGCCGCTGCTCACCAACGTCTACGGCGGCGACCACGGCCTCACGAGCCTCTACGCGTTCTTCGACGTCTCGCCGAACCGGGTCGCGACGGCCAAGTTCGATCTCGACGCGACGTTCGGCCAGGCGGCTCGCGAGATCGAGCAGATCAACCCGAGCGGCGTGTTGCAACGGTTCAACGGCCGGAAGAGCTCCTGGGCGCCTGAGACCCGGATCGACCGCACCAACTCGTGGATCTTCGCCACATGGCTCCAGGGAACCCAGCCGCTCCAGCTCGCCGGTTTCACCGGCTCGCGACGCATCCACATGCACGGCGTCCAGACGCGCACCTCCGCGACGGCGCGCACGCTCGCGAACTCGCTCGTCGCGGGCGGGCCGTTCCTCGCGCCGAACCAGGCGATCGACGTCTTCAACACCGCCAACAACCGCGTCTTCCTCCAGAGCGAGGTCGCGAACGGGACGCAGGATCCGCGCTGCGGGATCCAGTCGAACCCGAACCGGATCAACCTCCTCTGGCACGAGGGCACCTTCCCCCTCATCGACGTGAAGCACAACGGCCTGACGATCGTGCTCTCGGCGGCCCCGGCGGCGCCGCCCACAGGCGCGCCGTCAGTCTCGAGCGGGGGACTCATCACGAGGACCAACGAGGGCTGGGACTTCGACACGACCGTCTCCAACGTGGTCGTGGACCTCGGCACCGCCGCCGGCGATCCGCTCGTCTACTTCGTGAACAACGCGAACAACGCGCTGGATCCGGCCGCCCCTGGCGCCTTCAGCGAGCTCCGGGTCTTCGGCCTCGCGTGCATCCCCGCGGCCACGCCCGCGGACGCGCAACTGGTCTCGACCGACGGACCGGGCGCCGAGAACGCCCTCAACGATTGGATCACCAATCCCAGCACCAACGACAACGGCGTGGATGACTTCACCGAGCAGGGCGGCCAGTTCCTGAGGGTGAAGACGACCCCGACGAGCACGTCCGCGGGCGCACACGGCGGGATCCGCGTCCACCTCTTCTGGGTGGAGGCGCGTGCAGGCGAGAATTCGAAGGCGGCGCTCCGCACGCGCTATTTCCAGAAGTCCGTCTTCAACCCGGCCAACGCGGCGGCGACGTTCATGACGGCACACACGCCGAGTCTGGCCACGGCCCCGCAGGGGATGGGGGGCCTCAACAACGACGAGGAGTTCCTGCCGCCGACCGTGCATCCGAGCGGAAGACGCGACGACGACATCGGCCCGTTCTCGTCCTTCGCCACGGCGACGGGGAACACCGTCGGCATCTACTTCACGACGTTCGGCCACTTCTGGTACCAGGAGTTCAACGGCTCGTCGTGGCTCGGCGCCCCCGAGATCATCGACAACGAGACCGGGGCGAACCTCTTCATGGGCCGCGACCAGCGCGCCTACGTCTTCCCGCCGATGCGCCTCGGCACCTGCGACGACCTGAGCGGGACGCTCGTCTTCTACGCGAAGCCGCCGCCCGGCGACGACCCGGGCCACCGGCGCCAGTTCCTCCGCGTCCGCGACTAGATCCTCGAACCCAGGGCCCCGGCCTCGCGCCGGGGCCCTTTCGTTTCCGGGGTCAGCGGCCGCGCTCGAGCCGGGAGGCGAGCCGCGAACGGAGGGCCTCGGTCCCTTCCGCTCCGGCGCGCTCGGCCGCGTCGATGAGCCGTCGCGCCTCGACGGCCCGCGCCTCCGCTCGCGCCCTGGCCGCGCTGTCGCCCTCCCGCGCGGCCCGCAAGTCCTCGCCGAACGCGCGGGCCGCGACCGCATGCTCGGCGAGTTCGCCCGCGGCCTTCGCCGGGAACGCGCCGCGCTCGAACGCCTCGCGGACGACGCGCAGCGCGTCGGCTTCCGGCCGCGCGAGCAGCGCCTCCGCGTAGCGGACCCGCGCCTTCCCGGTCACGGCGGTCTCCTCGAGGAGGCCGCGCGCAACGGGCGCCGCCTGTTCCCACGGCACGAACGCGAGCCCTCGCGCGAGGACGCCCGCGTCGCGGTCCTCCGCTCCACGCGGAGCCCCGTCCGCGATCCGCCGGGCCGTGACCGACGGATCGGACACGGCCGCGAGCCGGACCATCTCCAGGGGGACCGAGCCGTCCGCCTCGACCGCGACGTCCAGGAGCCGCGGCGCGAACCCCGTCTCGCCGCGCTCCGAGAGCGCGAGCCCCACGAGGTACGCCTCCCCCGCGACCTCCGTCACGTCGAGCCACGACCGGAGGGCGCGCGTCGAGTCCGGCGTGTCGATCCGCCGGAGCGCATCGAGACAGGCGGCCCGCACCGAAGGGTACTCCCGCAGCTGGCCGTCCGTGAACTCCCACTGCTTCCCGCAGTCGATGTCCGGCTTCCGGAGGAGGTCCACGAGGTCCGGGACCGCGTCGCGGCCGCGCGCCGCCTGGGCGATCGCAAAGGCCGCGAGCGACTTCTGGGCCGCGGGGGACGCGGGGGAGGCCCGCACGTCGAGGAGGAGGTCCACCGGGCCCGCGGCCGTGCTAGGGAGGTGATCGGGGGGGGCCTGGGGGGACCGGCCGTCGGTGCGGCCGTGATCGCGCTCGGACGGCCGGACGAGAAGCCCGATGCCGGCACCTGTCGCCGCGACGCCGAGAAGCACCCAGATCCGCACGGCCCCCGAGGCCCCCTCTCTTCCCTACGCGTTCTCCATCATCCGGTCGATCGCGCGGCGCGCGCGGGAGAGGATCGGCTCCTCGACGCGCACCTCGTAGACCATGTCGCGCAGGGAGCGGTAGAGCTTCGGGACCGTGATCGTCTTCATGTACTCGCAGATCGCGTCGGCGCGGAGCGGCACGTACTCCTTCCTCGGGTTCTCCTTCCGGAGCCGGTGGATCATCCCCACCTCGGTCCCGATGAGGTCGGTCTTCGCCGTGCACGTCCGAGCGTGCTTGACCATGCCGCCGGTCGAGACGACGTGCGTCCGGTCCTTGGGCAGGTCGCCGTCCGCGAGAGCCGTGAGGCACTGGCTGACGCAGCCGCACTCCGGGTGGAGGAGCAGGTGCGCGTCGGGATGCTCGTCCATGCGCGCGCGGACGTCCTCGGGGCGGATGCCCGCGTGGACGTGGCACTCGCCCATCCAGAGGTGGATCTTCCGGCCGGTCTCGGAACGGAGCCAGAGGCCGAGGAAGAAGTCGGGAAGGAAGAGGATCTCCTTCCCGGCAGGGACGGCGCGGATGACCTGCGCGGCGTTCGACGAGGTGCAGCAGTAGTCCACCTCGGCCTTGACCGCCGCGCTCGTGTTGACGTACGCGACGATGACGTGGTCCGGGTGCTCCGCGCGCCACTTGCGCACCTGCTCGGGCGTGACCGTGTCCGCGAGCGAGCAGCCGGCCATCGTGTCCGGGATGAGCACGGTCTTTTGCGGCGAGAGGATCTTCGCGGTCTCGGCCATGAAGTGGACGCCGCAGAAGACGATCAGCGGCGCGTCCGTGGCCGCCGCCTGCTGCGAGAGCTGCAGCGAGTCGCCTACGAAGTCCGCAATGTCCTGGATGGGCCCGACCTCGTAGTTGTGCGAGAGGATCACGGCCCCGCGCTTCCGCTTCAGGTCGCGGATGCGGGAGAGGATCTCGTCCTGCGACAGGCGCTTGATCTCCGCGTCCGCCGCGACGGCGCGCGTCGCGGGCGTGTCCACGACCGACGGCCGCGGATGGCGCCCCGGGTCGAACGTCAGCTCGCCGGCCACACCCCTATGGTACGGGCGGCGATCCGCCCGACCAAGCGCCGCTGCCCCGGGGTGACGCGCTACGAGGCGCGCGGGAGGGCGAAGTTGCGGATGGTCCGCAGCTTCGCGCGGGCGCGCCGGATGGCCTGCATCTCGTCGTCGCTCCGGGCGTTGGCGAGGCAGCGGACGAGCGCGCGCGCCCGGAGCTTGTAGGCGCCCATCACCGCGGCGCGGCCGCCCGACGGAGGGACGCCGAGGAACGCGCGGGCGCCCTGGTCGTCCAGATCCCCCGCGCGGGTCTCGAGCAGCGTCCGGAAGAGCCTCCGGCCCGCGAGGCCGGACGCGCTCCAGCCCCCGCGATCCGGGTGCCCGAGCGCCGCCTCCCGCGCGAGGACGAGGTCGCGCAGCTCCTCGCGGTACCGGTCCTTGAGCCAGACGCGTGGCGCGGTCAGGAGCTGGGTCTTGAGCGGCAGCGCCTGCTTCCGGTAGGCGCGGCGCACCTCGCCCGGCCCGGCGTCGGTCGGGAGGCCCAGGTTGCGAAGGCCCTGCTCGCGCGTCAACACAAGGAGATTCTATCGGTTGGACCCCGGGGCAGGGAACAGGAGACACCCGGGGCCGCCCCTCACCGAGACGAGAGGGCGCGGGGGCGTCCGAGCCGCCCCCGCGCAGCCGTGAACCCGACCGGCACCGGCCTACGGGCCGATCGAGAAGATCTTCACCTCGTCGCTGCCGAAGCACGAGACCGCGATCCGGGTGCCCTCGTCGTTCGCCCACATCGCGTGGGCCGGGTTGAGGCCGCCGCCAGGCACGGGCAGCACGACGTTCGAGAGAACGTCGCCGTCCGGCTCGAGGATCGTGACGGCGTAGGTGTGATCATTGAAGCCCGTCGAGAGGACCCCGATGTTGCCGTTCGGCAGGACGAGCAGATCGACGCCGATCGGCTGGTCGCCCACGTCCACCGTGCCCTTGATCGTCACGTTGTCGGAGGCGTCGCGGACGAGGATCGTGAGCGTGTCCGACTGCGAGTTCGAGACGACGCCAACGGTGCCCGCGAACCGGATTCGCCGGGGCAAGGCGCCCACGCTGCCCACTAGCGTCGCCGGCGTGACGAAGTCCGTGGGGTCGTTCTTCCGCCAGAATTGGCCGTTCGCCGTCGGCGACGCGCCGACGGTGACGAAGTAGACCGGGCTCGTGCCGTTCCTGCGCGTGGCCGTGATCACAAAGCCGGATGCGCCCGGGAAGAGGCTCGCCGGGATGTTCCGGACGTTCGTGCCGACCACGCCGAAGAAGGTCTGAGACCCGGTCACCATGGGCTCGATGAACCGGACGCGGTTCCCGCCCGACTGGACGAGGGTGGCCCGGCTCGTGTCTTCCTCGTACCGGCACACGTCGCTCACGCTCCCGGAGGACGGGTCGATCTGCGTGAAGCCGTAGCTCTGCGTGGCCGGATCGAAGTGGGTGATGCCATAGCCGTCGTTGTAGTAGGAAACGAGCGCATCGACCCTCGTGCCGGGGCTCGGGGGAACGAAGGACATCGGCACGCTCCCGAGCGGCGCGTCCTGCAGGAAGTCAAGGGTGTCCAGCACGGTGCCGCTCGCCAGATCGAGGACCGCGACGCCGTACTTGTAGGAGACCGTGCAGAGGACCGGGGCCTGACCGGCTCCCTGCATCGCGGAGAGGGGGTAATCGTCGCCGGCGTCCTCCAACCCGTCGGCCTCCACGAACGGGAAAGCCTCGTCCTCCGGCGGGGGAGGCTCGCCCGAGTCGCCCCCCGCCCCGTGGGTGGTGGAGATGACGAACGGGGTGTACGTGAAGCAGTACTCGTCGCCGAGCTGGACCGCCGCGCCCCCCTCGCCGCCGACCATGAGCACGGTGTTCGGGGCGAGGGTGATCTCAATGCTCGGGGGATTCGACACCGTCGCCACGGCAGGTGAGTTCGATGCCCAGACGACCTTGTTCGTGATGTCATTGACCACCGACACGCCGTCCAATTCGAACGTCCCGATGGCGGTGAACTGGGGCTCGAACGCGGCGCCGCCGTCCGCGGTCGCGGTGCCCTCGGCCCAGACGTTCGCGGAACTGCCGTCGAAGCCCAAGCTGGGATCCTCGAACAGGTTGACCTCCGCGTTGATCTCGCCGCCAAGGCCGACCATCGTGGGCCCCCCCGACCCCCCCTCGTTCTGGGCTAGTACCGCGACCTCGGCGTTCCCGGTCGCGATGACGGCGCTCTCGATGAACGCGATCGTGGCCGGAGCCGCGCCCACGGGGGTCGGGTCGCACTCGAACTCGAGCGTGGCGTCGCCGGAGTTCTCCTCCGCGTGCATGCACTGGCCCTTCGGGGCGGAGATGCCCCCGTCACCCTCGTCGGTGATCGCGAACACGAGGGGCGTGACGATCCCGCCGGTGTCGGTCGTGACGTCGCCGCTCAGGGTGACGCGCACCATGACTGGTCTCTCAAGGGGCACGCTCGACGTGACCTCGATCGCCCCGAGCGCGGCGGAGCTGAACGCGGCGGCGCGTCCGTCCGCGGGAGGCGACGTCCCCCTGACGCCGATCACGGCCGTCTCCCCCTCCGGCACGGCGCCTTCCGGCACCTCGAGGACGAAGCCATCGCCGGCGATCTCGCCGCCCTCGGGCCCCACCTCGCCCTCGATGTTCATGTCTTGCATGCCCTGTTGGGGCGTCTCCTCCGCCTGGATGCTGCCTCCACCGCAGCCTGCCGCGAGGAGCAGCACGACGAGCAAACGCGCGGTCGTGGTCCAGTCGAACTTGCGTTCGGATCGGTTCACGGCTTCCTCCTTGGGGCACACGCCCCGATCTCCCCAACGGCATCCGTGCGGAAGTTCGTTGGGCTGGAGGTCAGCGCCCGGAGAGCAGCCGGAAAGACTTGCGGAACCGGTCCAGGGCGCGCCGGGAGGCGCTGTCCGCGGCGGCGTAGGAGACGCCGAGCTGCGACGCCTGCTCCGTGAGCGGCACGTCCTCGCTCCGCCAGCGGACGAGGTCGCGGTCGGCCTTCGGCAGGAGCGCGAGGGCCTTCACCGCGAGCGAGAGCATCTCGCGTCGCGCGGCGAACGTGGAGGGGCCGGTCGCGCTCATCGCCGGGTCGAGCGCCCCCGATTCGGTCCCGCCGAGCGTGAGCCGCAGGAGCCCCGCCGGCCGTCGTCGCAGCGCTGCCCAGTGCGCATGCCGGTCGGCGAGGACGCTCCGCGCCACGGTGTGGATCCACGCGAGGAACGGCTCCCTGCCCTTGTGCCGGTAGCGATCGCCCTGCTGGAGGGCCCGCAGGTGGATCTCCTGCATCAGGTCGTCCCCGGTCTCGTAGCGCAGGAGCCTCCCGGCGTGGCGCCGGACGAAGTCGAGCAGCTCGTCGTGGAACTGCATGAGGAAGCCCGTGAGCTCCGCGCGATCGCTCAGGGGCCGTCCTCCTCGACGCGCAGCGTGACCCGGAAGCCGATCTCCGCGCTCGTCGATTCGGGGGTGGCCCCGTTTCCGCCCGAGACGCGGAAGAGCTCGATCCCGCCGGCCTCCGCCCACGCGCCTCCGCCCACCCGGCGTGCGCGTCCCTCGCTGTACCAGTCGTCCATCCACTCCCACATGCTGCCGGCCATGTCGAAGACGCCCATGGGCGATTCGTCCACCGGGAAACTCCGCCCGGGCCGGATCAAGGGCTTCGGCCGGGCGAAGCAGGAGTTCATCCACTTCGCGCGGAACTGGTCGCCGAAGACGTAGTAGCGCCCGCCGCCGGCGAGATGCCACTCCGCGAAGGTCGGCAGCGCGAACCTGTGGCGCTCGCCCCGCGCCCGAGCGCGCCCGTTGAGCCACGCAACATACGCCAGCGCGTCGTCGAAGGAGACGCCGTACACCGGGAGCCCGGCGCGCGCCGGGGCCAACCGCCCGTCCGCGCCGCGCACCCAGAAGGGCCTGCCGTCGGGACCGCGGGGAGCGCGCGCGCCGTCGGTCGTGTCGAGGAACTCGGCGTACTCCGCGGTACTGACCTCGCGGTCGAGGATCCAGAAGGAGGCCCCGGGCGCGTTCGGGTCGGCGACGTAGACGAAATCGGGGGGCGCGGGGGCGCGGGGCGGCGTCAGGTCGAAGGAGAGCACCGCGCCCGCGGATGCCCGGAAGTCGCGCCGCACCGGGGGCCGGCCCGGGGCGAGCACGAGCGCGATCGTGCTCCCCGCGGGGACGAGGGCGGTGAGCGGGGTCGTGCCCGCGCGGCAGCCCGGGTGCGGCAGGAGCGGCGCCGCCGTCGTGCGCAGGCTGAGGCCATCGGGCAGATCCATCTCGAGGATCGAGCCCATGCGGTACACCGTCCCCCGGACCCCCCCCGCCTCCGCGATCCCGGCGACGTCCGCCACGCCGGCGACCTCCGCGAGCGCCTTCGCGCGTACGGTGAAGCGGCGCCGCTCGCGCTCGAACTCGAAGTCGCGCTCGTCGCCCGGACCGCCGAATTCGCGTGCGTCGAGCGGGCAGCGCACCGGCGTCCCGGCGATCGCCACGAGGCGGTCGAGCCGCTCGACGTCGCGGACGGGCGTCGCGACGAGCACGGTGCCTTCGACCGGGTGGCCCGCGACGCGCAGGATGACGTCGGTCTCCTCGAGGCCGCCGGCAGGGCGGGAGACGCGCAGCGCCCACGCGCTCGGCTCGACGCCCTCCGCCGCCTGCGGGTAGCCGACGGGCACGAGGCGGCGCTCGCCCCCCTTCACCAGCTCCGCCTCCTCGAGGCAGCGGAAGAGGTAAACCTCCGCCGGGACCGCGCTCATGATCGTGATCTTCATGTGCGCCTCCGTCTCGCCCGCGATCCGGCCGGAGGGGTCGTGCGCGAGCACCTGCTCCCGGTAGAACGTCTCGGCGGCGGGATCGAGGACCGCGCGGGCCTCCTTCCACCGCTCAGCGTAGAGGAGCGCGCGGACCTCCTCGGTGAGAGGGACGTCCGGGTCGGCGCGCTCCGCCGCGCGGAGCAGATCGAGCGTGCCGTGGAACAGCGCCTCGCGGTCGCGCGCGGCGGCCTTCGCGAGCGCCTCGATGCGGTCGAACTCGACGTGCTCCTCCGGCGTGAAGTACCGGGCAAGCTGCTCTTCGCGCAGCCTCGCGAGCTGGTGCTCGGCCTCCGCCGTCTTCTCGCGCAGCGCGCCCAGCTCGGCGACGCGCCCCCGCGCCTCGTCGACGGCGGCGCGCGCCTCCGCGCGGCGCTGCCGCTCTTCCGCCGCGCCCCGCCACGCGAGCGTTCCCATGACGGTCGCGACGGCGGCGACCAAGAGCAGCGCCGCCGCGACCTTGCGCGGGTTCGCGCGGGCGAAGCGCCGGGCGCGAGCGAGCGGTGACGGCGGGCGCGCCCGGATCGGCCGTCCCTCGCGCAGCGCCTCGAGGTCGTGCGCGAATGCCTCGGCCGACGCGTACCGGGCGTCGGGGTCCTTCGCGAGGGCTTTCAGCACGACGACGTCGACGGCGCGCGGGAGCGCTGGGTCGAGCCTGCGCGGCGGGAGGACTTCCTCGAGGAGCGCGCGACGGATCACCTGATCGAGCGTTCGACCGGGGAAGGGCACGCGGCCCGTGAGGCACTGGTAGAGCGTGGCGCCAAGGCCGTACACGTCCGCGCGCGCGTCGAGCAGAGCGCCCGAGAGCTGCTCCGGCGCGGCGTAGTGCGGCGAGCCCGCGAAGGTCGCGGTGAGCGAGCCGACGTCGGAGGTGACATCGCGCGCGAGGCCGAAGTCGAGGAGCCGCGCGCGCCCCTCCGGCGTGATGCGGATGTTGCTCGGCTTCACGTCGCGGTGGACGATGCCGTGGGCGTGCGCGTGGGCGAGCGCCCGCGAGATCTCGGCCGTCCAGCGGAGCACGCGCTCGAGCGGCGGCGGGCCTCCGGTCGCCGTCTCCGCGGCGAGGACCTCGTCGAGGTTCCGGCCCGCCACGAACTCCATCGCGATGAACCGGACGCCGTTCTCCTCGCCCATCGCATGGACCGCGACGATGTGGTCGTGGCGGAGGCGTGCGACCGTCTGGGCCTCGCGCCGGAACCGCGCGGCGGCGCTCGGCGACGCCTGGAACTCCGGCCGGAGGATCTTCAGCGCCACGTCGCGGTCGAGCGACTCCTGCTTCCCGAGGAAGACCTGGCCCATGCCGCCCTCGCCGAGACGCCGCACGAGGACGTACTCGCCGAGCCTCGGGAACGGGAGCGCGGGCTTCGACGCCCGCCGCCGCGCCTCGCGATGGAGCGCGCGGATCAGGTCGCGTGCCTCGCCGTCGACGTCGGGGTGCCGGGCGAAATACGCGTCCGGCTCCTCCGCGTTCCCCTCGAGACACGCGTCGAGATAGGCATCGAACGGCTCCACGGCGTCGCTAGTTTCGCAGGGTCAGGGCATCGAAGGGAGGGGGGCTCGGGGGCGCTGGTAGCCTCTACGCTCGGCGATGTACACAGTTTTCGGCGCCGGCTCGGTGGGCACGGTCCTCGCGGGGCTCCTCGCCGACCGCGGCGTCCCCGTCGCGATCGCCGGGCGCGGCGCGGTCGAGCGCCTCCGGCTCGAGGGCGACGACGAGACGGTCGAGGCGCGCGTGCCCGTCGTGGCCGAGCCCGAAGGCACGATCCTCCTCTGCGTCCATGCGCCCGACGTCGCCGAGCTCTGCGCGCGCTGGCCCGGGCGCACGGTGGTCACCTTCCAGAACGGCGTCCGCAGCGAGGCGGTGGCCGCGCGCACCTGCCGGGTGATCGGCGGCGTCTGGCGGATGACCTGCACGCTCCTGGAGCCCGGGCGCACGCTCTTCACCCGGCGGGGGCGCGTGATCGTGGGGAGGCACCCCGAGGGCAAGGATCCCGAGGTCCTTGGCCTCGCCGAGGACCTCCGCCGCGCGGGGTTCGATGTCGGCGTCTCGGCACGCATCGCGGGCGACAAGTGGCTGAAGCTCTTCCTGAACCTCACGAGCGCGCCGCACGCGCTCGTCCGCCGCGCGGACCACGACCGCCCCGCGTTCGGGCGGCTCAAGGTCGCGATCCTCGAGGAGGCGCGAGACGTCTTCGCGAGGGCCGGGATCGTCGCCGCGTCCGGCGACGGCCGGGACGCGACGCCCGACCAGGAGATCGAGCGCCACCGCCGCGGCGGCGCCCGGGCGCGACCGGTCTACAACTCGACGTGGCGCCTTCTCTCGCGCCGCCGCCCGCTCGCGGAGCGCTACCACGACACGGTGGTCGCTCTCGGTCACGCCCCGAGGAATGCAGCGATGCTCGCGCTGCTCGAGCGCGCGACGGGCCCGGAGTGCTACACCGTGGACGAGGTCCTCAGCGAGGTGTGCGGAACGTGACGTGGCACGCGAAGCACGAGGCGATGAGCGCCCGCGCCTCCATGTCGCCGGTCCCGCCGTCCGCCAAGACGCGCGCGAGGACGGTGGCGCGCTCGCGGGCGTCCTTCAGCCGCGCATCGAAGACGGGGGGGTCCGGGGGCCGGGCGGCCGCGGTCAGGGGATCTGCCCGCGCGAGGAGGCTCTCGATCTCCACGGCAGCATCGAAGACCTCCTCGGCCGCAAGGCCCCTCGAGCCGACGCGCATGAGGATGGCCTCGTACGCCTTGGTCTCGATCGTCTTCATGGCGTCCGCGAACGCGATGGGCTCGCTCTCAAGCCCCAGCGCCGCGCGGCGAGCCGCGAGCCGGGCGTCGACATCGCCTCCCGACCCGCAGGCCGCCAGCAGGACGGCGACGAGGTAGCGGCGCATGGGGCGCGATTCTACGCTCGTCGTCTTCGACCTTGACGACACGCTCATCGACACGCGGAACGTGCTTCTCCCGCTCGCGCTCAAGCGGGTCGCCGACGCGACCGGCATCCCGCCCGAGCGGCTCGACGCGCGCGGCAAGAGGATCGACGAGGTGCTCGCAGGAGTGAGGGACGTGACGCCCGAGCAGCGGCGGGCCGCGGCCGAAGCCTGGTACCGCCCCGAGGTGCCGTCGCTCACCCCCCTTCAGGGCGCGCGCGACGTGCTCGAGGCGCTCCGCGGGCGCGTCCGCCTCGTGCTGCTGACGCGCGGCGACCCTGCGCGGCAGAGGCGGAAGATCGAGCAGTGCGGCCTCGGCCCGCTCTTCGACGAGATCGTGATCCGGCCGATCGAGGCGCCGGGAAGCAAACGCGACGACCTCGCGGCGCTCCTCGCGCGCCACCGCATCGGTCCGTCGAGGTGCGGTGTCATCGGAGATGACGATCGCGACGAGATCAAGCACGCGCGCGACCTCGGCTGCCTCGCGATCAAGGTCCCGGAGACGCCGCTCGCGGGAATCCTTGACGCCCTGCGGCGGGCCGGGCTCCTCGTGTAGGGTCCGCACCATCGGCGCGTCGCGCGGCGGTGTCATCGGCGAACCCGATCCCGACACATGGGACGGGGTGCGACCCTCCCCCGCGCCCCCTCCCGGAAACGAAAGGGGCGCGGCCGGTGCCGCGCCCCTTGACGGATGACTAGAGCTTGACGATCCGCGCCGGGCCGGCCTTCTTGCCGTTGCGCGGGTAGGCGTTGCGCGAGTCCACGATCAGCTTCGCGTGCTCCGCCACGAACTTCCAGTCCACGCCCTTGTGCTTGCAGGCGATGACGACGCAGTCGGCCTTCTTCAGCTCGTCCGCGGTCAGCTCGACCTGCTTGTAGGACTTGTCGCCGTGGCGGAACTCCGGGACGAAGGAGTCGTGGTAGGCGACCTGCGCGCCCTCCTTCTCGAGGACGGTGAGGATGTCGAGCGCGGGCGACTCGCGCATGTCCGCGACGTCGTTCTTGTACGCGACGCCGAGGAGCAGGACGCGGCTGCCGTTGACGCTCTTCTTCTCGTGGTTGAGCGCCTCGGAGACGAGGCGGACGACGTAGTGCGGCATCTCGCTGTTGATCTCGCCCGCGAGCTCGATGAAGCGCGCGCGGTAGTTCAGCGTGCGCAGCTTCCACGAGAGGTAGAACGGGTCGAGCGGGATGCAGTGGCCGCCGACGCCGGGGCCGGGGACGAACTTCATGAAGCCGAAGGGCTTCGACGCCGCGCCGTCGATGACCTCCCACACGTCGAGGCCGAGCCGCTCGCACATGAGGGCCATCTCGTTGACGAGGCCGATGTTCACGCTGCGGAAGGTGTTCTCGAGCAGCTTGCTCATCTCGGCCGCTGCGGCGCTGGAGAGCTTGATGACCCGGTCGATCCCCTGGCTGTAGAAGAGGTGGGCGAGCTCGCCCGACTCCTCGTCCACGCCGCCCACGAGCTTCGGCGTGTTCTTGATGCCGAACTGCGGGTTGCTCGGGTCGACACGCTCGGGGCTGAAGGCGAGGTGGAAGTCCTTGCCGAGCTTGAGACCCGTCTTCTCGAGCTCGACCCGCATGAGCTCGTCGGTCGTGCCGGGATAGGTCGTGGACTCGAGGATGATCAGCTGGCCCTTGCGGAGCCGGCGGCGCACGTCCTCGGTCGCCTGCACGACGTAGCTCATGTCGGGATCGCGGGTCTTCGAGAGCGGCGTCGGGACGCAGATGCTGACCACGTCCATGTGCGCCAGCTCGTCGAAGTCGGTCGTGGCCGTGAAGGCGCCCCTCTTCACGAGGGGTGCCACCTCGGACGACGGGACGTCGCCGATGTACGACCCCCCGGCGAGAAGGCTCTCGACCTTGCGGCGGTCGACTTCGAAGCCGGTCACCTTCATTCCCACCTTCGCGAATTCGACGGCGAGCGGCAGGCCCACGTAGCCAAGGCCGATGACGCCGAAGCGCGCGGAACGATCGAGGATCTTCTGCTTGAGCATGTTCGTAGTTCCTAGGGTTGGATTATCGGTTCGGCCGGCACGCGGTCCAAAGCGCCCGGCTGGTCTCCACGGGGGGAGAGGGAGGGATCACTCGCTCCCTCCCGTCTCCGGCCTCTTCTCCTCGTCCTCCGGCACGTCCGGGAGCTGTTCCGGCGCGTCCTCCGGCAGGTTCTTGCGCTCGATGTCCCAGAGGAGCGTACGGGCCCGTGCGGCCGCGGGGTCGCTCACCTGCTCGTCCCGCACCGCCTGGAGCAGGGCCTTGGCCTCTCCCTCCCGATCGCCCCGCAGAAGGATCTCCGCCTTGTGGACGATGTAGGAACGGACCCTCGGCTCCGGCGCGAGCTTGAGCACGCGCTCCATGAGGCCAAGAGCGCCGTCCAGATCCTGCTGGAGCGAGTAGACCTCGGCCGCCGTGTCGAGCACGGCCGGGTCGTCGGGACTGATCTTCATGGCGCGGTCGGCGTAGGCGCGCGCGTCCGCGATGCGCGACTGGGCATTCCGCGCGATGTGCCACGCGGCGTTGTTGAGGGCGGCCCAGTGGGTGCCGTCGAGCCGGACGGCTTCCTCGTAGTCGACGAGCGCCTCCTCGATCTTGCCGTCCGCTTCGAGACACTGGCCGCGCATGTAGCGCACCTGGGCGGCCGTCTTGGGCTCCTCCTTGAGGAGGCCGCTCCCGAGCGCGCGCTCGACGAGGACGACGAACTCCTTCGTGCGCTTCAGTCCCGCGAGGGTCTCCATGAGGCCCTGCCACGCGACAAGGTCAGTGAAGCGCGAGCCCGAGAGGAGGACCTGGTAGAGGCGCTCGGCCATCGGGAGGTCGCCGATCTGGCGGAGGAGCTCCGCGCGGAGGTGGACGAGAAGCGGATGGGCCGGGGCGAGGTTCAGGACGCTCAGCGCCTTGCGCGCGTCACCGAGGTCGCGGTAGACCTGGGCGAGCAGGAGGCACGACGCGGCCGAGCCCGGGAAGCGGCGGATGGCTTCGCGCGCCGTGGCGAGCGCCTCGTCCTTGTTCCCGCGCGCGAGCTGCGCCTGGACGACATGGCCGTAGGCGCACTCCGGCCTCGCGTCGGCGGGGAAGTCGGCGTAGAACGCGAGCACGTCCTCCGTGGCGCCGCGGCGCAGGAGCGTGGCGCCGAGAACCTCGACGGCGACAGGGCTCCGCGGATCGCCGGCGAGCGCGGCGCGGGCGAGCCGCTCCGCTGCCGCGAGGTCCGCGTCACCGAAGGCGATGATGCACCCGAGCTCAAGCGAGGACTGTCGGGATCCGGGCTCTTCCGCCGCCTTCTCGAGCCGTGCGAGGGTGGCGTTGGGATCCGTGAGGTCGGGCGTCGAGATGACGTCGGCGAAGATCTCGAGGAAGGCGCGCGCCGGCAGGCCGGGCGCCGCCGCGCAGATCCCGGCCGCGAGGCGGCCGAGGGTCTCCCTGTCCTTCAGTTCGCGAGCGAACATGAGGGCGCGTGCTTCGAGGAGGCGAGGCTCGCCCTGAAGCGCGATCGCTCGGGCGAGAAGTTCCCCGGCCAAGTCGGCCTCGCCGATCGTGGCGGCGAGTTGGAAGCCGGCCACCAGCTCCTGCTTCGTGGCACGCTCGCTCGCACGCAGCGCGTCGAGGTCGACCCGCACGCGCTGCCGCAGCTGCTGCACGCCTGCCTGGTCATCCTTCAGCGCCATGGCCCGCGCGAGCAGGCCGAAGGCGCGGAGCAGCCGGTACTGCACCTCATCCTGCCCGCCCTTGCCCACCTGCGTGGCCACGTAGCGGTCGAGCGCGTCCGCGCCGCCGCCGAGCAGCTGCATGAGGTCCTGGCTGGCCGCGGGTTCGTCGGTCTCCCTCGCGAGAGCCTCGGCGAGCTCGAGACCGCGCTCGGAGCCCCGCGCGCTCAGGAGGGCGGCAAGGACCGCCGTGAGGCGCGGCTCCTGCCGCTCCTCGAGGCGCGCCTGCTCGGCGGACGCGAGGGCGGCATCGACGCCTCCGCCCGCCGCGAGGAGGATCAGCGCCCGCACGACCGTCTGCGTCTGGGAGGCCGGGTCCACGATCATGGCCCCGAGCGCCTTCAGCGCCTCCTCCTTCCGGGCCGGGTCCGCCGAACGGATCATGAGCTCTGCGCGGAGCATGGCCGCTTCCGGCGTGGCCGCGAACGGACCACCCTCGAGGAGAGTGGCCGCGTGATCGGGGTCGCTCCGGCGCGCGACCCAGCAGAGCCGCTGCCAGGTGTACGCCTCCTCGATCCAGCTGACGAGCTCGGCCGCCTCCTCCCACTCGCCGCGGCCGATGTGGTAGCGCGCGAGGGCGGCGATGGCGATGTCGGACCGGAGCGCGCCCGTCGTGCGCGTCCGGAGCATCTTCGCGCCGAGCGCCGCCTCCTCGGGGTCGTCGGACAGGATGCGGATCCGGCCCATCCCGACTTCGTAGGGGTAGTTCTTGTTCGACTGGACCGCCGCCTGGACCGCGACTGTGGCCTCCTTGAGGTCGGCCTGCGAGCGCTGCTCGAGCAGCTCGGCGTGGGGCAGTCCGGGCGCGACCTCGCGGTTCAGCTCCACCGCGTAGAGGATCGCGTCGGCCCGCACGCCGTCGTTCTCGGTCACCGAGGCGAAGCCACGCATCAGGGCGGCCGCGTCGAGCCTTCCCCGCGCGTCGTTGCGCACGAGGGCGCGGTAGTCGCGCACGATGGCGACGACCGTGTAGGCGTACGCGGGATCGCGGTCGGCGAAGGTGAGCGCCAGCCGCTCCGCCTCGTCCGCGTTCCCCTGACGCAGGGTGAGCTGGCAGAGCAGTACGGCCGCGAAGGACCGCTCCGGGTTCTCCTCCAGGTAGCGCCGTGCCTCCGCCATCGCCTCCGCAGGCCGTCCCGCGGCGACGAGCGCATCGAGGATCACCTCGCGCGCCGTGTCGCGACCCGGCTCGCTCGCGAGCGCCTGCCGCGCGAGCGCGAGCGCGTCCTCGTGGCGGCCCTCGGCGCAGGCGCGCCGGGCGCGTTCCGTGAGCCCCTCGCGCTTGAGCCCGCGCTCATACACCCAGTTGAACCCCGCGCCCAGCCCGGCGAGGAGCAGGAGCACGATGCCAGCCACGACCAAGTTGCGCTTCTTTCTAGCCATGGATGCCTCCCGAAGAGGTCGCGGCGCGCAGATGCGGCGCGAGGACGGCGAGGAAACGGTGCGCTGCCTCGTCGGCGGCCGCCAGGTCCTCGCGAACCGGCACGTAGACCGAGATGATGAGCGTGGGCGAGAGCTCGTGGCCGCGCAGCAGGTCGAGCAGCCGGTAGCCGCGCACGGCCCACTCGCTCGAGGCGAGCCGGTCGCCCGCCTGGAACCAGTAGTACGCGAGCATGCGCTCGTTGCCGCGCTGGAGCAGGAGCCGACGCATCTCCGGAGCGACCGGCGGCACGCCGGCGCAGCGTGATGTCACCTCCCCCGCCGCGATCGTCTCCCAGCCCGCCGAGGGCATGCACACGTTCGGCGCGTGGAAATTCTGCTCGTTGCGGAGCGCGCCGCCGACGAACAGCTCGTAGACCTGGTGGTCGCTGTCGACGTAGCGCACCGAACCGTAGGCGTCCGCGCCCGACGCCCGCACGGTGGCCTCGTCCCAGACCCGCCGCTCGCCGCGGTAGGCGCCGACTTCGAGGGGCAGGGTCGCGAAGGCCTCCCCCATCCGGCTCGCGGCGGCGGCATCCGTGTGCGCGTCGAGGCGGGAGCGCATGCGCTGGGCCCCGTAGGCGGTGCCCGCGAGCGCGATGACGGCGAGCACCGCGGCGACGCCGCGGAGGAGCGGGCGGTCCCGGCGGATCCGGGGCGTCCGCTCCTGGACGGCGACCGCCGGCTTCTCGGGAACGAGCCTGCCGAGCACGCACGCCCAGCCGACCAGCGCGAGCGCGCCGACGCCGAAGAGGAGGAAACCCTCGAAGAAGTGGAAGAACCCCTGCGCCACCGCGGGGCTTACATGGACGGAGAGGAGCGCCGTGAGCCAGATGCGCACCGAGTTCACGAGAACGGCGATCGGCGCGCAGGAGAGCACGACCGCCGCCTTGAGCGGCCACGGGCGGCGCCAGAAGATGCAGCCGAGCAGCGCGACGCTCACGAGCGAGACGAGCGAGTTCACGCCGCTGCACTGGTCCACGATCTGGAGGCTCGAGATCCCGGGCACGTGGATCAGATTGCCCTCGAGGCTCGCGTCGAGGCCTGTGAGGTCGGCGAGTCCGGTGGCGAGCACGGTCGCGCACCGCTTGAGCGGCAGCGTGATCCCGACCACCACACGCCACGGGATCGGGCACATGAGGCATAGGGCGAAGAGCGGCGCGAGAAGAGCCTTGAGCCCCTCCCACGAATAGAGGATCACGATGGAGGCGGCGAGCGCGCCGACGAAGGCAAACGGCTTCAGGAACCAAGAAAGCCGCAATTCCCCGAGGAGGAGCAGGATGCCGAGCGGCACGAGCGCGAGGGCCGCCGCGAACTCGAGCCACGGGCTTCCGCGCCCGGTCCGCCGCAGCGCGATGAGCCGGGAGCGGCGCTGCCAGACCATCCAACCCGCGATCGGGGGCATCAGCACCCCGTGCCCGTACTCGGCATGCGCGAACCACTCGCGGCCCATTTCCATGAGGGTCTGCGCGAACGCCACGAAAAGTAGCATCGCCAGCAAGGCACCGGCGGTTCGCGCCCGCAAAGAGCCCGGGAAGAGGGTTCGGTCGGCTGCGATCACGGTTTGTCCAAGAGGATGAACGGTTCTCCAGACGGCCTCCTTTGACGCAAAGGGGGGGCCCAAGGGCGGAAACCGGCCCAGCGAGCCGGGATCGAGCCCTGACGAACATGGTAGACGTCCGCCGCGCATTGAGCGATTCTTGATCCCCTCAGGGGTTGACCGGGCCGCGATCTGCCACTAGCATCCCGCTGTCTGAGAAACGGGTTCTTCGGAGTGGGCCTTATCAAGGCTCCGTGAGGGTGTCCGTGGCGAATCGCGCCACGCGAGGATCGTGAGGGCAGCAATGCTGGCGGTGCTTTTCAACAGCCTGCCGATCACTCTGTTGGTCGAGGGCGGGCTCTTCGTGACCTTGGCCGTTGGAGTGCGGCTCGGTCGCAAGGTCCTTCGGAGATAGCACCGCCCGCGCGCCTGCGCGTCGGGTCGATTCGACGGGCGCACCACGGGGCAGGAGGGACGGAAACGACGGTCCTAGGCGGAAGCGGCAGCGGGGAGCCGCGGGGATGGTTGGCACAGCGTGTGCCTCGACCTCGTCCGACGACAGCATTGCGAAGAGAAAAATGGACGCTGGCCGGGCAGAGTCGTCCCCGCGCAGGGTCCCAGCCTAGGAATCGCAGCCAGGAGAACGGGAGTCATCCATGTCAGGTTTTGGAGTCATCCTCGGCCACTACGTCCGGCGGGCGCTCACGTACCGTTGGCTCGTGCTGGTGCCCGCCGTGCTCGTGTTCGCGCTGGTCACGCTGAACGTCACGATCCAGCCGGACATGTACGAGAGTTTCGCGGTGCTCATGCCGCCGATCTCGCAGCCCACCGCCGGGCCTCGCCAACACGGGGCCGTCGAGGCGAACATGTTCCGGACTGCCACCGAGCGCCTCCTTTCCACGAAAGCGCTCACGCGGGTGGCGGAGAAGATCGACCCGTACCCCGAGCTCCGCGAGACCAAGGGCATGGAGGCGGTCATCGACCAGCTGCGGGCGACGACCCGCGTCGAGATCAACCCGTCCGTGGGCTCGATCACCGTCATCGCGGCGCACAGCGAAGGCGAACGCCCCTCCGAGATGGCTGCGGACATCGTGAACACGCTCACGAGCACCTTCATCAAGAGCCAGCGCGAGTCGCTCGACGACAACGCGGCCAAGGCAGAGCAGTTCCTCCTCCAGGAGAAGGCACGCCACCGGCGCGACCTCGACCGTGCGCGCAACAACGTCGAGGAGTTCAAGGCCAAGCACCCGGGCGAGCTGCCCGAGGATGTCGAGTCCAACAAGTCCGAGATCGAGCGCAACGCCCAGAGGATCGTCGACAACCGGCAGAACCAGCGCCTCTTCCAGAGCGAGGCGCGCCGCCTGCAGGCGGAGCACGCGCTCCGCTCGACGGAGCTCGCCCACCTCAAGCAGAACGGCAGCTCGGACGAGGCCGCTGCGGTGCGCATGTCCGAGAGACTCATCGACAGCCTCAAGGCCGAGCTCGCGCAGCTCCAGGTCACCTACGACGACAGCCACGACACCATCAAGAAGCGCAGGGCGTACATCGCGTCCGTGGAGCACACGACGGAACAGCTCCGCCAGAGCGCCCATGCCGGGACCATCGTGGAACAGATCGCGTTCTACGACTACACGTTGGAGGAGATCAAGAAGACGATCGTCCGGGCCGAGCAGGACGCGCAGGAGATCGACACCGTCATCGAGGGGCTCCAGAAGGCGATTGATGCGGCCGAGAAGCGCAACCTGACCGCATCGAACCTCGAGGTGCAGTACGTCTCCCTCATGCGCGACGTCGAGGATCTCGAGAAGCGCTACGCCTCGGTCGAGGAGCGCCTTGCCGACGCGCAGTACCAGCGCAAGTACGGCGAGTACGACAGTGCGACCCCGATCCTCGTCGAGCAGAGCGCCTCCGTCTCGGCCCGCCCGGCGCGGCCGGACCGGCTGACGACGTCCCTCATCGGCATGCTCGTCGGCGTGGGTATCGGCGTCGGCCTCGCGGTTACGCGCTACAAGCTCAACTCCACCTACCAGCAGGCGGAAGACCTGCGGGCGCTGATGCCCGGCGCGGTTCTCGTGACCATCCCCGAGGTCCGCCCGAGCGGCGTGCGGATCGGCCGCGCGATCGCGGGCGTCCTCGGTGGCCTCGTGCTTGCCGGCGTCTTCGCCGGCACGGTTGCGATCCTCGGCATCCAGCTCGGATGGTGGGGCGAGCCGGAGATGATCCGGGCCCTCATCAACCTCAGGTAGCCATGCACCCCACCAACGGAAACGACATGACGCCTCCTGCAAGGATCCTCGATATGCCGAAGAACCGCCCCTCCCCCAAGGAGACCCCCGCGGAGCCGAGCCGCAAGCCGGCGATCCGCGAGCAGAAGGGCGTGTTCCCGGGCCATCTTGCTCCGACCGGCGGCTGGCTCTCCGGCCTCGCGCACGAGCAGATCCACGCGCTCGCGACCCACGTCATCGCCCAGCACACGGACCACGGTCTCCGCACGCTCGCCATCACGAGCGCGCTCGCGGGCGAGGGCAAGACCACGCTCGCCCTCGCGCTCTCGGAGAAGCTCTCGCGCTCCGGGAAGCGGATCCTGGTCATCGACCTCGACACCCACCGCGCGACGCTCAGCGGGGAGGCGGGCCTCCACGGCGCCGAGGGCGCGATGGAGTCGTCGGAGAAGAACTGCGGCGATCTCCCCTTGAACGCCTACGCCACCGACCGCACCAACGTCTTCATCATGCCGGTCGGCAAGCTCGACTTGAGCGACATCACCGGCATCCCGCTGCTCGATCCGGGTCGCGTGCAGGCGCTCGTGCAGCGCGCCCTCCTGGAGTTCGACCTCGTCGTGCTCGACTGCCCGCCGCTCCTGCCGGTCGCCGACGCGCATGTGATCGCGGACATCGCCGACCGCACCGTGCTCGTGGTCCGCGCGAACAGCACGCCCAAGCAGGTCGTCGAGCAGGCCCTCAAGGAGTTCGACCGCGAGAAGCTCTTCGCGGCGATCCTCAACCGCGCGCAGCCGCAGTACATCCCGTACTTCCGCGAAGTGTATGGCTACTACCGACGCCCGTCGGCAAAGTAGCCCCGCCGCGCAGGACGCGGGGAAGGGGGGACCCTCGCCGGTCTACCTCGACGTGCTCTGGGGGTACCCCTTCTCCTTGGTCCGGCGGCTGCTGATCGTCTTCGTGTGCGTGCTGACCGTCTGCTTCGCGGGCGCGTACATCCTCCTCCAGCCCCCGGACCCCCTGTACATCCTCGTCCACCTGGTCCCCGTCGCGCTCGCGATCCTGCTGGCCCTCTACGTCGCCGAGCTGATCGGGGTCACCGAGCGCCCGCTCCCGCCGCTGGGCGTCGAGGCGCTCTTCTGGGCGATCGCGACCGCCTGCATCGTGATGGGCCTCGGATACGCGATCGTGCCCACCTACGCCCCGAGCACGGCGCTTACCTGCGCCGCGCCCATCGTCGCCGCGCTCGCGGTCTACGTCCGCCGCAAGTGGCTGGAGATCAAAGGGGCACGCGAGGACATCGTGCCGGCCGCCGTCTTCGCCGGTGCCCGCGAGGAAGCGACGCGCGGGCTCGCGGAGCTTGCGGACAACCCGTGCGTCGTCGTCCGCTCCGTGCTGCTCCCGCGCGCGGTCGCGAACCGGACCCCGCTGGCGGGTCTTGCGGTGCGCACGCCCGGCGAGGCCATGCGCCACATGCGCGACGAAGGGATCCGGCTGCTGCTCGTCGCCAACGTGCCCCCCGAGGAGCTGCGCCCGGTCCTCTCCACGTGCACGGGCCTCGGCTGCGTGGTCGAGACGGTGGACGACCTCGTCGCGCGCACGCAGGGGCGCATCAACCTCACCGAGAACGACGACATCCGGCTCCTGAACTTCATCTCCACGCTGGCGCACAGGTTCCCGACGCAGCGCCTCCTCGACCTCGCCCTCGTGGCCCTCATGCTCCCCGTCGCGATCCCGGTCGTGCTCCTCTGCGCGATCGCGGTGAAGATCTCGTCGCGGGGCCCTGTTCTCTTCTCGCAGGGTCGTGTGGGCCGCTGGGGCCACGACTTCACGCTGCGGAAGTTCCGCACGATGGTCACCGACGCCGAGAAGCACACCGGCCCGGTCTGGGCGCAGGAGAACGACCCGCGGATCACGCGCGTCGGCCGGGTCCTGCGCCGCGCGCGCCTCGACGAGCTGCCCCAGTTGTGGAACGTCCTCAAGGGGGAGATGTCTCTCGTCGGGCCGCGCCCGGAGCGCCGTTTCTTCGTCGATTCGCTCCGCGAGAGGATCCCGCTCTACGACAGCCGCCACGCGGTCCGGCCCGGCCTCACCGGGTGGGCGCAGATCCGCTGCTCCTACGGCGCGAGCGAGGAGGACGCGCGGATGAAGCTCTCCTACGAGCTCTTCTACGTCCTCAACCGCTCGTTCACGTTCTACTGCACGATCCTCCTCGAGACCGTCAAGGTCCTCATTTTCCGGCGGGGGGGGCGGTAGGGGTCGGGGGACGCGGGGGGGCGTAGACCGTGAGGTCTTTCGTCGCCCGCAGCGCGGCCTCGGCGTAGGCCGGGCTCCCTGTGCGCCGCAGCAGCTCGACCTCGAGACGGACCGCATCGCCCAGGAACGGCGTCTCGGCCCGGCAGCGCGCGAGGAAGTCCCGCACGGCCTCGAGCGCTTCCGCGTCGCTGCCCTCGCGGGCGAGGTCCTCCGCGCGCCGCAGCCCGGCCGTCGTCCCCTCGCCCTCGAGGAGCGGCGCGAGCACCTCCCGCGCGTGCTTCGACCCGAGCGCCTGAAACGTCGCCATGTCCTCGCCGAGGACCTCCTTCACGGCGGCGGCCACGTCCTCCGTCTCGAGCAGCTTCCCCACGAGCGCGGGCCCCCGCACCCCTGCCCTTTCGAACGCGGCGCAGTCCTCGTAGTAGTCGAAGAGGCCGTGCGGGCCGGAGAGGCCGTTGACGAGCTTCGCGATGTCGCCGCCGGCCAGCGCCGCCAGCGCGCGCGCACGCTCCGGCCCTTGGCCCGCGACGTAGAGCGCCGCCCCCTCGCGCGCCCACTCGGGCACGCGGTCGTAGCGCCGCCCGAGCCGCGTGCGGTGGAGGCAGTGGAACGTCTCGTGGACGAGCGTCTTGTCGAGGTCGAACGCGCCGAGGACCAGGTACTCGGTCTTGAGCGTGATCACGCCGTCCTTCGACTCGGCAAAGACGCCGGAGCGGTCGTCGCCCGCGTCCTCGAGGCGGATCTCCACCGCGGGCACCTTCACCTGGAGCAGGTCCTCGAGCTTCCTGCGAGCCGCCTCCGCGCGCGTCGGGAGTTCCTTGCGGATCGCGTCGAGCCGCGGGTCGCCGAGGTACTTGCCGTCGTAGGGAAGGAGGAGGAGCGCGAGGAGGAGGGAACCCGTCACTTCGCGGGCCTCAGGTCAAGACGGAGCACCGCGTGCCCGTCGATCTCGAAGTGCTCGACGAGGATCGTGTGCTCGCCCTCGTCGAGGTCGAGCGTGGTCGCGTTCTCCTTCGGCGGATGCCAGGTCCAGTCCTCCTGCACGATCTTGCCGTCCACGAGGACGCGCACGCCGTCGTCGGAGAGCGTCGTGACCTCGTAGCGGCCCTTCGGGAGCCGGACTCTCGTCTCGGCACGTGTGGCGAAGCGGTCCGCCGCGATGCCCTGCGGCCCCCCGCCCCCCCAGACTTCGTCGAGCCGGTCGCGCTCGATCACGGCGAGCGGCTTCGTCTCCATGAGCGCGGCCCACGCGCCCCCCTCGCGCGGGTCGGTCTCCCATTTCCAGTGCGAGACCGTCCACATGGCGTTGAAGAGGCGGCCCCTGAACGGGAAGCGCTGGTCGCCGATCCGCACCTCGCCCTGGAACTCGTGGAGACCCGGGCCCGCGGTCACGCGGAACAGGCTCCCGTCCTTCTCGACAGCGACGCCGGTGACCTCGTAGTCGTCCGCGCCGAGGACGCGGAACGTTCGGCCGCCCTCGGTCGGGTAGACGCCCGGCTTCGTCGGGTCGAGAGGCCCCCACGCGCCGACGAGGATGTGCTGCCGGCCGCGGGGGTGGCTCTTCGGCAGGAACGGATCGCGGCTCCCCAGGTCGATCTCGCGCTTCGCGAGGACGAACTCGCGCGTCATCCAGTCGGGGAGGGGGTCCCCGAACGCCGGCCAGTGGATCTCCTGCGGCCCCCCCTCCCCCCGCTGTTCGATGTTGAGGTCGCGGTCGGACACCATCGACCAGTGGGACGTGTTGTCGAGGAGGATGTCGGCCGTGTTGCCGTCGAACACGTTGTTCCGGAACATGTAGCCGCTCGACTTGCACCCGTGCTTCTTCCCGAACTCGCTCGCCAGCAGGTCCTTGTCGTCGTCCCACCAGAGCCAGATGCCGCGCGGGTTCCGCGCGATGGCGTTCCGCTCGATCCAGTTGAGCTCGCCGTGCTCGATCGCGACGCCGGCGACCGAGTTGTCCGCGATCGTGTTCTCCTCGACCCGCGTCCGGTAGCTGTAGCCGGCCCAGATGCCGTAGTTGGAGTCGTCGCACCGGTTCCCGATGAACCTGTTCCCGGCGGAAAAGGTCGCCTCGATCGCGTTGGCCACGGCGTGGGAGAAGTCGCTTCCACGGACCAGGTTCCCGTTGCACCCTCCCTCGCCCGTGCGCTGCGTCGTTTCATGGCCGGCGTAGAGGAAGAAGCCGTCGCCCGAGTGCGTGGCCGAGTTCATCACGAAGACGTTCCGGCTGCACTGCTCGAACACGAGGATCCCCGCGCTGTCCTGGCCCCGGTCGTAGACGCCGTGGCTGTAGCCGCGGACGCACCAGTCGCACGTGTTGCGCGAGATCAGGTTCTCGCACGACCGCCACATCGCGATCCCCCACCCCGAGTTGAACGAGAAGTCGTTGTCGTAGACCTTGCACGCCTCGCACCGGTCGAGCAGCAAGCCGTTCTGCTGGTTCCGGCCGGTGCAGTCGCGCACCGTGGCGCGGATGCACTTCTCGAGACAGATGCCCGCGCCGTAGTTCTTCCGCCACTGCTGCTCGTCGTTCTCGTGCGGCCAGAGCCAGTCGCCCTCGGACTCCCGCTCGGGCGTCGAGCGAAGCCGCTGCGCGAAGTTGCCCGAGACGTCGATCCCATCGAGCACGAGGTCCTCGCAGTCCCGAGCGAGGACCGCGCACTTGAACCCCCGCAGCCGTCCGCCGCGAAGCGTCACCTTCTTCCGGCCAGCGATCTCGATCCCCACTCCCTCGAACCGGTCGGGATCCGTTCCATCGCCGGCGCCCGCGAGCACGGCCTCGCCGAGGTCCACCGTGATCCCGTCCGCGGCCACGCGGAGCGGGCGGTCGAGGCGCAGGGGGCCGGGGGGCAGCCGCACGTCGCTCTTGATCTCCTCTTCAAACGCGAGCGCGGGGAGCGCCGCGAGGAGGACGGCCGCGGTGACGCGCGCTTAACGGGATTGTAGACTCGTCGTCGGGGCGATGAGCCACGAACCGACCGTCACCAACTTCCAGGTCCGTCCCGCGACCTACCCGCAGGGTCACTGGATGAACCGGTTCTGGGGGCCGATCGTTCGCGGGACGATCGCGATCGCAGTCCGCGTCCCCTTCTACCGCTACATCCTGCGCGCGGGACCCGAGGCGGAGCGGCTCCTCGCGACCGGCGCGCCCGTGGTGTTCGCCTGCACGCACCAGGACATGCTCGACTGCTTCAACGGCCTGCCCCGCGTGATGCGGGACCGCCGGCTTGCCACGATGGCCTCCTATTCGCGCGACGGGAACCTCTCCACGATGTGCCTCCAGGCGCTCGGTTACGAGGTCGTGCGCGGCTCGTCGTCGCATGGCGGCGGCGAGGCGCTCGTGATGCTCAAGGGGCTCTTCGACGCGGGCTCGTCGATCGTGCTCGCCTGCGACGGCCCCCGCGCGCCGCTCGGCGACGTGAAGCCCGGGACGATCCACCTCGCCGCGCGCCTCGAGGCGCCGATCCTCCCGGTCCGCGCGTGGGGGCTCCAGAGGCTCTCCTCCCGCCGCGCGTGGTCCAAGGCGACGGTCAGCGCGCCGTTCCTCCCGGTCGTCCTCTGCGTCGGCGAGCCGATCGGGGTGACGCTGCCGCTCGAGGATCCGCGCCCCTACCAGCTGAGGCTCGCCGCGGCCCTCGCGGACCTCGCGGAGTGGGCGTCGCAGTGGGCGAACGGCCCGCGCCGCGCGCCGTTCACGGTCGCGAAGGCGTAGCGCGGAGCCGTGCGAGCCCTTCCTTGCAGTGGCCGAGCGGGAGCCACGGGCACGAACCGCAGATGTCGTCGAGGTCGTCGGGCCCCACGGACTCGCGGATGCGCGCGAGGATCTCGCCCCACGTGACCGTGGCGCCCCCCGCGAGCCTCAGCCGCGCGAGCACGTCGCGATCCTGCTTCACGATCCCCTTCTCGGTGCCCTCGCCGTGGAGCGCGCAGCCGCTGGTCCGCAAGTTGGGGCACGCCGCGCAGAGGCTGTCCGGCTCGGCAACGACCGTCACCTCGGTTCGGCCCCCGAGCCCCCCCACGATCGCCGTCATGTTGCGCACGAACTCGGGGCTGTACCCCTTCCCCACGAAGCCCTGGATGCAGAGGAGGTTGTGCGCCCGGAGCTTCACGCCGCGAACTCCGCGAGGTCTTTCGCCATCTCGGCGGTCACCTTGTGCTCCGCGTCGTAGCTCTTCTCCGTGACGTCGATCCCCGCGGCGCGGAGCGCGCCCACGCCCTGGGCGACGAGGTCCGGGGGCACCGCCTGGTCGCTTGCGCCCGTCTGCACGAGGACACGCAGGCCGCGGGCCGCGGCGAGGTCGCCCACGAACTCCGCCTTCGGGCGGCCGCCGCAGCAGACGAGCCGATCGAAGAGGTCGGGCCGGGAGAGCGCCGCGTAGGAGGCGAGATACGCGCCCTGGCTGAAGCCGAAGAGCGTGACCGCGGACGGGCGGAGCGTGCGGCGCGCCATCGCGACGAGGTCGTGGAGGTAGGGTCTCGCCTCGTCCATGCTTTCGCGCAGCGCCGTCTGGTCCCCGTTGAAGACGTACCAAGCGTAGGTGATCCGGCGCTTCTCGATTTCCTGCGGGAGGGGGCCTCGGGGGACCCACCACGAGAGGCCTCCTCTGTCGATGCCCGGGCGGAGCCAGCGCTCGAGGGCGCGCTCGGTCATCCCGCGGCCATGGAGCGCGATCACGAGCGGGCGGCCCGGCTCCGCGCGCGCGACCTGCACGGAGGTGCGGAGCGTGACGTACGCCGGGAAATCGCCTTCCACCGCGGAATTGTAAACCGGCGCGGGTTGGCTTAGGATGCCGTGCTCGGGGATGGCTTCGTCGCGGATCGACCTCAAGGGAAAATTCGCCCTCGTGACCGGGGGGTCGCGCGGGATCGGCCGCGCCATCTGCAAGCGGCTCGCGGAGCACGGCGCGCGCGTCTGCTTCAACTACCTGCGCAACCGCGAGGCGGCGGCGCAGGCGGTGAAGGAGATCGCGGCGGTCGGGCCCGAGCCCTTGGAGATCAAGGCCAACGTCGCCGACGACGAGCACCTCGAGGCGATGTTCCAGACGATCGAGAAGGAGTTCGGGCAACTCGACATCCTCGTCTCGAACGCTGCGCTCGGGGTCCTGAAGCCGGTGACGCAGCTCCGCGAGAAGGACTGGCGCTGGACGATGGACATCAACGCCCGCGCGCTGATCCCGCTCGCGAGGCGCTCGGTCGAGCTCATGGGGGGCCGGGGGGGCTCGATCGTCGCCGTCTCGAGCCTCGGCGCGACCCACGCGATCCCCTTCTACGGCGCGGTCGGCGCGTCGAAGGCGGCGCTCGAGGCGCTCGTCCGCCACCTCGCGATCGAGAACGCGGCGAACGGCGTGCGCGTGAACGTGGTCTCCGGCGGCGCGGTGGACACCGACGCGCTCAAGTTCTTCCCCAACCGGGAGGAGATCCTCGAGGAGGGGCTGAAGCGGACGCCCGCCGGCCGCCTCGTGACGCCGGACGACATGGCGGACGCAGTTCTCTTCCTCGTCTCCGACCTCGCCCGGATGATCCACGGCCAGACGCTGATCGTGGACGGCGGCCACAGCATCGTGGCCTGAAACGGGCCTACTCGCCGCTCTTGGGGCCCGGATCGGTGAAGGTGACGACCGGGATCGTCGCCCGCTTCAGGAAGAGGAGCGCGAAGCAGGTCCCGAGCACGTCCTCGGGCGGGAAGCCCGACGGATCGATCCACTTTCCGTCCGCATCCTGCCGTTCGACGAGCATCGTGGCGCCGCGGAGGTACCAGTCCTTGCCGTTGAACTCCCTGCGGCCCGAGAGGTCACCCACGCGCTCGACGCCGTAGAGGTAGTAGAAAAGCTCCTGCCTCTCCGCCGCCTCGTTCCGCTCCGCGTCGAAGTGTTTGTCGAGCCATGCCATCCCGTTCTTGATCGCGTCGTCGATCCACGCGGGCGGCTTCATCGCCTTGTCCTTGGTCCGGGCTGCCGCCAGCTCGATCTGCTCCTTGCAGATGAGGAGGCTGCCGATCCCGCAGGCGGTCATCGAAGCGTACGACGGTCCCCCGATCTTGTAGCCGAAGCCGCCATCGCTCTTCTGGCAGTTCTTCACGTACTGCGCCGCGCTCTCCCATGTCTTCGGCGCCGTCTTCTCGAGGGGATACCCGGCCTGGCACGCCGAGCGGAGCGCGAGGAGGACGAACTGCGTCGCGGAGAGATCGGCGTCACCGTCGCTCTGCACCTGGCCGTAGCGCCAGCCTCCCTTGTTCTTGCCTCCGAGGTTGTGCGTCCCGGCGATCGTGGTCGTCGTCTTGCCGGCGCTGACCTTCCTGCCGACCGTCAGCCACAGGATCCGGTCGTGCATCCTCCGCCACACATCCTCCGGGATCTTGCTCTTCGCCGGGGGCTTCAGCGCATTGTCCGAGTAGGGAGGCCGCTTCGCCTGCTTCGCCGTGAGCTTCGCGCTCTTCGTGTAGACGGCCTCGGTCATGAGGATGATGGCCGCAGACTCGTACGTGGTGAGCGAGCGCGGCGTCCCCTTCTTGATGCCGGCTTTCCCCTGTCCCCCGTTCGCGTCCTGCTGGGCGGTCCCTCCCACCACGTCGAAGACGGTCTCCGTGCGCGACGTGATCCAGTTGAGCCCGTTCTGAACGACAGGGTCGCTCGCCTCGACGCCGCACTTGGCAAGCGTGTATAAGGCCCAGGCCGTCGGTCCGAGCTCGTCGCGGACGAAGTTGCCCTTCTCGTTCGGGTTGTCGTACCTCTGCTGCGCGCGGACGGGCCCCCACGACCCGTCCTTGTCCTGCATCTTCTTCAGGGCCTCGACGCCCCGCTTGATCGCCTCGTTGATCTTCGTCTGGAGGTCGATCTTCACCTTCGGGGCGTCGGGGTCGCCCTCGTCCTCGGGTCCGCCACCCGCGAGGCCAGCGTTCTTCTTCTTCGCCTCCTCGGGGTCGTAGCCATCGTCGCCCTTGGCGGGTGCCTCCCCCGCCGGCGGGTCCTCGCTGACCTCGATTCCCTCGTCCCCCTCCCCCTCCTGGGCCAGCGCGGGGCCGAGAGCAAGGCAAAGGAGGGCGGCGAGGAGGAGGCGCGGAAGGTGCATAAGCTCTGTAAAAGAGTACGTGAAGGGCGACCGCTCCTCTAGATCGGCCCGTTCCCCGTTGCTTCAGGCATAGCCACAACGGGGGCGCGGACGGCCTAGAGCGCCCGGAGAACAGCCCGGACCGGGCTGGCGTCCCGCCCCCTGAGCCTCAAGGGCAGCGCGATCAGCTCGTACCGCCCCGGGGGGACCCCGGCCAAGGCGAGGTTCTCGAGGTTCGCGATCCCCGCCTTGTAAAGAGCGTTGTGCACGGGCAGGTCCTTGCTGTCGAACCGGTCGAAGCTCGGCGAATCGAGCCCGATGAGGACGATTCCCGCCGCGGCCACATGGTCGATGAGCTCGACCGTGAGGTACGTGACCGGCTGGGGAAAGACCGTCCGGTCCCTGATGCACCCCGTCCGCAGGAGGAGCCGCTCGGCCCCGCGGAGGTCCACGCCCGCGAGGTCCGCCGGCCGCACCGCGTGGTCCTTGGGCTTCACGTCCGCGAGGAGGCACGGCCCCAGGTACCGGGAGAGCGGGACGGCGTCGATCCCCTCCGCACCCCTCACATAGTGGCCCGGCGCGTCTGCGTGCGCGCCCGTGTGGCACGAGAGCGTGAGGGTCGAGAGGTGCACGGGCGCCCCGTCTTCCATCCGCAGAAGGTCGCGCGCGGAATACGGCGTGTCGCCCGGCCAGACCGAGATCTCCTCGTCCACAAGCGGCGAGATGTCGTAGAGAGAGGGGGCCTTGGGGGCCGTCACGTGGGCATCGCTCCCTTCACGGACGCGTGTCGCGCGTAGGCCTTCGTCGCGAGGATCTCGGCGATCGCGTCGAGGGTCTTCTTGCACTCGTCCTCCGAGTTGTAGAAGTGCGGCGCGATCCGGATCCCCGCGCCCGGCCGGTAGTCGATCACGATGTCGCGCGCGAGGAGCTCTTTCGCGACCAGCTCGCCGTTGGGCGCGTCCACCGCGACGGCGCCGCCGCGCCGCTCGGGGTCCTCCGGGGCGTGGACGCGCCAGCCGTGCCCCCGCGCCCCCTCCAGGATCAGCCTCGTGAGCCGTTTCGACTTCTCGCGGATCGCGCGGACCCCGATCTCGTTGTGGATCCTGAGCCCCGGCTCCGCCGCGTAATGGCACGCGATCGGCGGGGTCCCGTTGAGGAACCGGTAGGGATCGTCCCGCCACCGCATCGGCGGCCCCTCGAACGCGAAGGGCTGCGGGTGCGCCATCCAGCCCGTGAGCCGCGGCTCGAGTTTTTTCGCGATCACGGGATCGACGTGGAGGAAGACGTTCCCCGGACCTCCGCAGAGCCACTTGAGGCAGCCGCCGACGCAGGCATCCACCCCCCACTTCTCCGCCTCGATCGGCAGCACGCCCGCGGACTGGAAGACGTCGAGCAGGAGGAGCGCGCCGGTGTCGCGGCAGCGGCGCGCGACGGCTTGGGCGTCGTTCACGAACGCGCTCTTGAACTCGACGTGGCTGATCGCGACCGCGAGCGTTCGTCCGTCGATCGCATCGAGCAGCCGCTGCTGGTCGACGCCGATGCCGTCCTCGGCGGGCACGATCTCGAGCTTGCTGCCGTTGCCCCCGCACCACCGCTCGAGGAGGTAGAGGATCGACGGGAACTGGAGCGCGGTCGTGACCACCTTGTCGCGGCCCTTGCCCGGCGCGAGGCACGAGAGGAACGCCGCGCTCGCGGTCGTGACGTTCGTGTGCATCGCGACCGTGCCGGGCCTTGCCCCGAGGAGCGGCGCGACGAGGTCGCCCGTCTTCGCCGGCAGCATCCACCACTCCTCGGCCCACGCGCGCACGCCGCGGGTCGCCCACCGGTCGGCGTACGCCTTCATCCGGTCCGCCACCGCCGCGGGCATCGCGCCGAGCGAGTTGCTGATGAGGTAGGTGCTCGTCCTCAGGATCGGGAACCGGTCCCGATAGGCGAGTAGAGGATCGGTCATTGCGCTAGCATGGTACCGATGTCCAAGACGTTGTGGGTGTGCGCGGGGCTCGCGGGCGGGGCGCTGCTGACGCTGGGCGTCCAGTTCGCCGCCGGGGAGAACGAGGAGGCGCCGCGGGCGGCAATATCACGCGAGTCCAACACGATCACGGAGCTGCGGGCGGAGAACGAGCGGTTGCGGCAGGAAGCCGCGGCCGCCACGAAGCTCGCAGACGAGCAGCAGGACCTCAACCGCCTTCTTGAGGAGAAGGCTGCGCTGCTGGAGGTCAAGGCGCGACGCAGCGAGCCGCCCCCCGCGGCCCCCGAAGCGCCTTCCGACAGGCCCCCCACGGATGACGAGCTCCTGAAGGGCGTCGGCGAGTTCGGCGAAGCTCTCGGTGCGATCATCCAGGGCGGCGGCGAGGAGGCGAAGGCGAAACTCCGCGACCTCTTTGCGCGCGGCGGCAAGCACGCGGTCGAGCTCCTCGTCGCGAAGTTCGAGGACGACGCGACCGACATCGGCCTCCGGTTCTCGATCGCGCACGCGCTCGCGCAGAGCGGGGATCCGGACGCGGTCGCTTCGCTCACCGCGGTGCTCGCGGACCCGGCAGCGGAGATGCTCGAGCTGCGGCTCGCGACCCACGGCCTCGCGTTCACCGACGCGGCGGGGATCGACGACGCGCTCCTCGCGGTCGCGCACCGCACCGCGGACACCGGCGCGCGCGCGAACGCGGCGTTCGGCCTCGCGCGCCGCAAGAACCCGGAAGGGGTTGAGCTGTACCTGAAGGCGACCGACGAGGCGCTCGCGAACCGCGACCCGGCGGCGCTCCAGTACCTGGGCGGGTTCACCCTCCTCGGCGACGACGCGCTCCCGCCCCTGCGCGAGCGGCTCCTCACGTACACCGAGCCGCAGGCGGCGATCACGCTGATCGAGATCCTGAAGGCGCGCGGCGACCGGGGGTCGCTCGAGAACCTCCGGAAGCTCGCCGACGACGAGGGGCGCCCGGCGAGCATCCGGCAGTCCGCCGAAGGGGCGATCAAGGCGATCGAGGGCGCGGCGAAATAGCCGCGCAAGGGACCCCGCGTCCGGCGTAGAATCCCGCCCGGCGTATGGGGGGACCGCGGAGCGCCCTCTGGCACCGGCTCGACGAGATCCTGCACAAGCACACGGTTCTCGTCCTCGCCCTCCTTTTCGTCGCCGGGGCGGCCGCCCTCCTCCAGCAGCAGCTCAGGGACCAGGGCGACATCATCGAGGCGAAGGCCCTCGAGGACGCCAAGGCCTGCGCCCACACGCTCGCGACCTTCCGGGAGCTCTACACGAACGAGGTCGTGGACGTGGTGCGCGGGAAGGTGCCCGTCGTGCACGACTACAAGAGCCACCCCGGCGCGATCCCGCTCCCCGCGACGCTGAGCATGGAGCTCGGCGAACGCATGGGCGAAGGCAACTCGGGCGTGCGCGCGCTGCTCTACAGCCGCTACCCGTTCCCGTGGCGTGTGGAATCCGGGGGGCTCCGGGGGGACTTCGCGAGCCGCGCCTGGGAGGCGCTCAACGCGGCCCCCGAGACCCCCTTCCACCGCATCGAGGAAATCGACGGGAAGCTCTCCCTGCGCTACGCGATCGCGGACCGGATGCACGAGGCCTGCGTCTCGTGCCACAACACGCACGCCGCCTCGCCGAAGAGGGACTGGAAGGTCGGCGACGTCCGCGGCGTCCTCGAGGTGGACCTGCCGCTCGAGCGCGCGGCGGCCGTCACGCGCGCGAGCGTACGGCGGAGGATCGTGATCCTCGCGGTCTTCGGGGGCGTGGCGCTCCTCGGGCTCGGTCTCGTGATCCGCAGGCTCAAGCACGTGTCGATCGAGTTGCGGCAGCGGGTCGAGGACCGCACCGCGGACCTCTCCCAGGCAAACGAGCGGCTGCGGCACTCGCAGCAGGAGCTGGAGCGCGCGAAGGAGGCGGCCGAGGCGGCGAGCACGGCCAAGGGCGACTTCCTCGCCAACATGAGCCACGAGATCCGCACGCCGACGAACGGCGTCCTCGGGATGACGCAGCTCCTCCTCGACACCGAGCTTGGGCCGCGGCAGCGCGAGTACGTGGGCCTCGTCCAGCAGTCGGCGGAGGCGCTCCTCCGGATCCTCAACGATGTCCTCGACTTCTCGAAGATCGAGGCGGGAAGGCTCGAGCTCGAGCGGCTGCCGTTCGACCTGCGCGACACGATCGCCTCCACGCTGCAGACGCTCACGCACCGCGCCGGCGCGAAGGGCCTCGAGCTCACGTACCGCGTCGCGCCCGACGTGCAGGACGGGCTCCTCGGCGACGCGGGCCGGCTGCGGCAGATCCTCGTGAACCTCGTCGGGAACGCGATCAAGTTCACGGAGAAGGGCGAGGTCTCGGTGACGGTCGAGCCTGCGAAGCCGGACGAGGGGGGGGCCGGGGGGCCGGAAGACGGGATTCTCGTCCACTTCGCCGTCAAGGACACCGGCATCGGCATCGCCCCCGAACAGCACGCGGCGATCTTCGACGCGTTCACCCAGGCGGACACGTCCATGGCGCGCCGGTTCGGCGGCACGGGCCTCGGCCTCACGATCTCGAGCAAGCTCGTGTCCATGATGGGCGGGCGGATCTGGGTGAAGAGCAGGGTCGGCGAGGGGAGCACGTTCCATTTCACGGCGCGGCTGGGGCAGCAGACGGGCGCGCCGCGCGCGCCGCCCAAGCTCCGCGGGGCGCGGATCCTCGTCGTGGACGATCACGCGACGAACCGCAGGATCCTCGAGGAGATGCTCCTGTCGTGGGGCCTGACGCCGACGGCGGTGGACAGCGGGCCGGCGGCGCTCGAGGAGCTCGCGAGGCACCCCTATCCGGTCGTGCTCCTCGATGCCATGATGCCTGGAATGGACGGGTGCGCGCTCGCCGAGCGGATCCGCGCGCAACCGGGAGCGCGGGACGTGGTGCTCGTCATGCTCTCCTCCGCGGGGGTGCCGGAGAACGCGTCGCGCATCCAGGCGTGCGGGATCCAGCGCTGCCTCACGAAGCCCGTCCGTCCGTCCGACCTCCTCCAGGCCGTCGCGGAGGGCCTGGGCGACCACGGCGAGGAGCCCGCGCCCACGGAGCCCCGGCGCACGGAGAGGGCCCGCCGCGTCCTCGTCGTGGACGACGGCGAGCTGAACCGCGAGGTCGCCCGCCACCTGCTCGAGCAGCGCGGGCACGTGGTCACGCTGGTCAAGAGCGGGCGCGAGGCGCTCGAGGCCGTCGGCCGCGAGGCCTTCGACGTCATCCTCATGGACGTGCAGATGCCGGAGATGGACGGCATCGAGACGGCGCGCGCGCTCCGCGACCGCGGATCGAAGATCCCGGTCGTCGCCGTGACCGCGCACGCCATGAAGGGGGACAGGGAGCGCTTCCTCGCCGCCGGCATGGACGGCTACGTGTCGAAGCCCGTCCGCCCGCGCGAGATGTACAAGGCGGTCGAGGGGGTGGGGCCCGGTGAGGGGGAGGCCGCCGCGCCCACGCCCGCGAAGGGCGCGGTCATCGACTGGGAAGGCGCCCTCGACCGGGCCGGGGGCAGCGGCAAGATCCGGGCGCGCCTTGCGGAGGTCTTCCTGAAGGAGAGCCCCGCGCTCGTACAGGCGATCCGCGAGGCGCAGGGCGAGGGCGACGCGGAGGCCCTCCGGCGCCATGCGCACACCATCAAGAGCTCGCTCGACCTCTTCGGGGCGGCCGAAGCCCGCGCGGTGGCGGCGAGGATCGAGGTGCTGGGCCACAGAGGCAAGACGGCCGAGGCGGCCGAGGCCGCGAGGGAGCTCGAGGCCATGGTCGCCGAGGTCTTGCGCGAGATCGGTGCTCGCGCCGAAGGGACGTCATGAGCAACGTACTCGTCGTCGACGACTCTCGCGTGGACCAGGAGCTTGCGTCCTCCCTCCTCGAGGAGGCCGGTCACAAGATCGTGCTCGCGGGGAACGGTCGCGAGGCGCTGGCGAAGGTCGAGGCGCAGGCGCCGGACGTCATCGTCACCGACCTCCAGATGCCGGAGATGTCCGGCCTCGAGCTCGTCGAGGCGGTCCGCGCGCGATACCCGAGGATCCCGGTGGTCCTCGTGACCGCGCAGGGAAGCGAGGAGATCGCGGCGGCCGCGCTCCGCGCGGGCGCGGCGAGCTACGTGCCGAAGCGGAACCTCGGGAGGGACCTCGCATCGACGCTCGAACGGGTGCTCGGAATCGCGCCCGCGGGCCGCAACGAGGAGAGCCCGCTCCGGTGGCTCGCCGAGACGGCGTACCGGTTCGTCCTCGACAACGACTGCCGGTGGCTCCGGCCGCTCGTCGCCCACTTCCAGGAGGAGCTGACCCGCCGCGGGTTCTGCGACGACACCGAGCTGATGCAGGTGGGCATGGCGCTCCACGAGGCGCTCACGAACGCGTCGCACCACGGGAACCTCGAGCTGGACTCGGCGCTGCGCCAGGGCGGGATCGAGCCCTATCTCGCGCTCATGCAGGAACGGTGCAAGGTGCCGCCGTATTGCCACCGCCGGGTGGACGTCCTCGCGACGTTTGGGCCGGAAGAGGCGTCGTTCGTGATCCGCGACGACGGCAAGGGGTTCGACCCGGCGACGGTGCCCGACCCGCGCGACCCGAAGAACCTCGCGCGTCTTTCCGGCCGCGGCCTCATGCTCATCCGCACGTTCATGGACGAGGTGCGCCACAACGACAGCGGCAACGAGGTCACGCTCGTCAAGCGGCGGAAGCAGCGCTAAGAGCCCATCCGAAAACCCGTCCTGGCTTCGGCCGGCTTCCATGAGAAGGCCCTGTTGCGTCAAGGGCCGCCTTGGTGGCCCGCCCCCGCCAGGGGGCCCGTCGCGTCATCAGGCTTCCATGCGCACTCGTCGAGGGATCGCGTT
>Ga0187893_10001167_pt1 | contig 65138 bp, 45 predicted proteins | sample MA1701074metaG_FD_139574 | JGI IMG/M metagenome (GOLD analysis project Ga0187893, IMG submission 139574) | White microbial mat communities from a basaltic lava cave in the Kipuka Kanohina Cave System on the Island of Hawaii, USA - MA170107-4 metaG ... | reverse complement strand
GTCTCGCAATTGTGTAACCGTATGTTTGTCGCCCTTACGCAGCGTCGTCGGCGTCCGTGCGTCCGCGCGGGCTGAAGCCCCGCGGCTCGTTACGGCTAGAAATCAATGAGACGCTACACTAGCCTTCGTGCTCGAGTCGGCGAACGCTATGTGGGCGGGTCGGCTGGAGGCATTTCGGTTGAAGAGGGTTACACATGATCACACGGAAGAAACTAGCGAGCCCGTTAACGCTCTTTATGTTGGTCGCCGCCCTGCTTTCAGTGCCTAGCGCCGTTCGCGCTCAGTTCGAAAGTGGTGCGTGCTGCGCGCCGGACGGCACCTGTTCCGTGACGCTATCGTTTTTGTGCATCCTCGGGATTTACCAGGGCGACGGGACGAGCTGTACGCCGGGACTCTGCCTCGGGGCCTGCTGCCAAGCGAATGGAACCTGCGCCCAAACTGGGTCCCTTTCATGCACGATCCTCGGCGGAGAGTTTCATGGCCTTCGTTCTTCTTGCGCGGGGCGAGACTGCGATGGGGCGTGTTGTGGTCCCGACGGCGCATGTTTCATTACCGGTCCGTCGGGCTGCGCGTCGAGCAACGGGATCTTCAACGGGTTCCCGTCGGTTTGTGCCGACGTCCGCTGTCGCGGCGCCTGTTGTTTCGGCAAGAAGGAGTGCACCGAGACGGGCCAGGTCGGGTGCGCGGAAATCCCCGGAGAGTACCAGGGCGGGGGGTCGACTTGCGAGTTCGATTGCCCATCGCCGATGCCCACGGCGTTCACCTACCAAGGTCAGCTCAAGGAGGGCGGAGTTCCCTTCAACGGAACGGTCGCGATGTTGGCATCGCTCTGGGCGAAACCGGTGGCCGGTGACTTCGTGGCGGGATTGGTGTTTGACTCCATCAATGTCGAGAACGGCCTCTTCACCATCGAGCTTGACTTTGGCGTGCCGGCGTTCAACACCAACGCTCGATGGCTGGAGATCGAAGTCTGTCCGCACGCCCAGGCAGCCGGCCTCTGCGAACTCCTAAACCCGCGCCAGCCTTTGACACCCGCTCCCTACGCCCTGCAAACCCGGGGCCTATTCGTCGATGCATCCCAGCGGGTCGGCGTAGGCACCAAGAACCCCGACAGTCGCGTCCATGCCGTAGCTCATCTCGACTATGGCGGCACGGGCGTTCACGGGTACTCCAACGCCTATGACGGAAACGGCGTGATTGGCAAGGCGGACGGTCCGAACGTCCCGTACGGTGTCTGGGGCATCAGCCCCAACGGCTATGCCGGCTATTTCGACGGGAGCGTACACATCCAGGGCAACCTCACCAAGCTGAGCGGGTCATTCAGAATTGACCATCCCCTTGACCCCGAGAACAAGTATCTTTCGCACTCCTTCGTCGAAAGCCCGGACATGATGAATGTCTACAACGGTAACGTTACGCTGGATGGCAACGGAGAGGTTTGGGTCGAGCTGCCGGCGTACTTCGAGGCCCTGAACAGCGACTTTCGCTACCAGCTGAGCGCGATTGGGTCCCCTGGACCGAACCTGTTCGTCGCGGCGGAGATCGCGCAGAGCCGCTTTAAGATCGCGGGGTGGCCGGGCAGAAGGTCTCCTGGCAGGTTACGGGCATCCGCCACGATCCTTATGCCCGCCGACACCGCATCCAAGTCGAGGAGGACAAAACGGGCGCGGAACGCGGCCAGTATCTGACCCCGGAGGTCTACGGCAAGCCCGAGGAATTCTCGGTCCACGCCGAAAAGCTGGTGCGTTTGCGTCAGGCGGGGTCAGGTCCTCGGTCGGATGAAGGGGCTTCCACACGCGAACCAAAGTAGGTACAATGCCAGCCGCAAAGGAGTCGGGTTAGGGGAGGAACAGGTCATGCGTATGAAAACGATGTTGGTCCTGGGAATCGTCGTGGCGGCCGCGGGAGTCGCGGCGGTGGTCGGTGCTCGCGCCGGTGGCCGCACGGCCGGACCGCCGGACTTCGATCTGTCCTGGCATACCATCGACGGCGGCGGAATCATGCGCAGCACGAGCGCGGACGGCGTCTTTGAATTGTCCGGCACCATCGGTCAGCCCGACGCGGGGCGCATGGGCAGCGCCGACGGCGTCTTCGAGCTGACCGGCGGATTCTGGTTTGAGGTCATCGCCGGCGACTGCAACGAGGACGGCGTGGTCAACCTCTTCGACTACGACACGTTCGAAGCGTGCATCACCGGCCCCGGCGGAGGGTTGCCGCCCGGCTGTGCCTGCTTCGACTTCGACGACGATGGCGACATCACCCTCAACGACTTCGCCACCGTGCAGGACATGTTCAACGGTAGCAGCTAACGGCTGCACCCACCACGCCAAGTGATGCCGGCGTAGCAGGCGAACTTCATCAACCTCACCAGGGTCGCCAGCGCGGCCATGGCCATCGGGCCTTGGCGGGCGGCGAACGGGGCGGCGACGAGAAACGCGATCGTCAACGCCGCCTCGCACACCAGACTCGCCCGAGGGTACAGTTGAATAGCGAGGGTCATCATGACGGGCATGAAGAAGATGTCCGCGCAGGTGCCAACGAACAGCAGCTTGAGAATGGAAGCAGCGGGAGCGAAGCTCGGACCAAACAGGGCCGCGACCAGGGGATCCACCAGGAAACGGCCGACCGGAAGGGCGAGTATGCTGACCGCTGCGGCGGCGAGCAGATTCCAGCGCAACAGTTGTCCAAGCCGGCCTGCGCGGAGCGCGGGAACGACGCGGGGCTGGCAGACGATGCTGGCGTAAACAGCCAGCATGGTGGCGAGAGTAGCCACATGAGCAGCGGCGGCATAGTGCCCGGCGCCTTCGGTGTCGCCCAGGGCGGTGAGGAAGAGGATATCAGACCGGCCCGTGATGGTCCCCAAGATTACGATCCCGGACGTGGAACTGACAAAGGCGAGTATGGCCCGGACGTCGGCGCGCGGCGGCCAGTCGGCAAGCAAATACGGCTGGCGAATCCAGAGGATGCCGACCACGAAAGCAAGCCCAGCGGCAAGCCCATAGGACGTCAGATACCACTCGACGCTCGCTACCCCCGCGAGCAGCAGGGCGACGGTCATCACTAGACGCAGGACGCCTTGCGCACCGTCGAGCAATGCGTAGCGGGAGAACCGAAAGTGGATCTGGAGGTAGACGGCCGTGCCGCGGATCAACAGAAGGGCAAGCGCGGAACCGACGGCGATGAGCAGGAGGGCGATGTGATCGGGAGAGTCGAATAACAGCGCGGCGAGTGATTGGGCCGCGAGAAGCGATACCGCAGCCGCGGCGCCGCCGAGGATGAGCTTGATGCGGAACAGGGCCGAAGCAAACCGATCGACGCGATGCGGATCATCCGCGTGGAGTGCGGCAAAGCGAACCGTGGCAAGGTCAAGCGGCGAACCGAGCACCGCGTCCATCAGCAGCACGAGGGTGAGGCCCGCGGCGAAGAGGGCGTACTCTGCGGGCGTCTCGGCGGCGCGGGCGACGATGACGCCGCAGGCGAAGAGGGAGCCGAGCACGAAGAGCTTGCCACAGGCGACCCAGACGAAATGGCGAATGGCGCTGCTCGCGGCATCCACGGCTGGGAGCGAGTGGGCCTGCGGCGAAGTCACTGCGGCGGCTTTCGCTTGGAGGCCAGCACGACAAGCCAGGGTGTCACGGGCGTGCGACGCAGCAGGCGCGCCCAAGGTTGTGATACCAGCCAGAAGTTCGCCCGCACCGGCGCGCCGAGCAGCCGTCCTTTCCACGAGTTCTTGCTGCGAACAAACCCCCAGTAGTCACGGATAGGCAGGGGCTGGGCGCGATCGCACCCCGCGGCGATGAACAAGCTGCGATAATCTCCGAACGACAATAGGAACGGGTTCGTGGGCAGGTTGAGGCGCGGCTTGTAGCTGCCCGGCGTTCGACCGTGGAAGATATCAAATGGGAACATGCGGTTGGGACTGCTCACCACAATATTCCCGCCAGGTCGCAGGACGCGGGCCATCTCGCGGGCCAATTGCAGCCGATCCTCCCGGTAGTGGTCGTTCACCATGGAGGTGTCGCCGACAACACCGACGTGAGGAAACACGCAGCCGCAGAATACGCCATCGAAGCTCTGATCGGGAAACGGCAGGTTCAAACCGTTCGCAAGCAAGAAGTTGCGGCAGTATTCCCGGTGGGGCCAGACCTTGGTGCGGTTGCCGTTGTCGATGCCCACGCACTCGAAGCCTGCCCGGTTGAGCACGTCCACCTCGACGCCGGTGCCGCAGCCGACGGCGAGAATACGGGGTGCGCGCTTTTCATGGCCCGCATACAGCCGCTGGAAAAGCGGCGTCCAGTAGTGCTCGGCAGTGTAAAGGTTGCTGTTTTCCTCGTAGGCCATGCCCGCGGCGTCCGTCGGGTCGTCGAACCTTCCGCCGACGATGAGATCGGGGAACCCGCCGACGACCGCGAATCCACGAGGGCAGTCGGCGCGGTTGCAGGGCGGGCAGGCAAGATGATCGTTGCGCCGGCGTAGCGGATGTTCATGACAGACGGGGCACACGAGCGGGACGGCGAACTCAACGGCGTGCTGATCGGCTGTCCGGACGCTCATGTTGAAGCTCCGGCCTTCGCCGACATCGAGGGCCTCTGAAACCAGGTGCGTATTCGCGCCGCGCTGAGGAGCAACGCGGCACGCGCGCCCAGCAGTGCCGCCGCCGCGAAGCGCATGGGATGCAGGCGGCCAAGTCGGTGATGCTCACAGTAACAGCGAAACGCGCCGCGATGGAAATCGACGATGTGGAAAACCTGTCGCTTAAACGGTCGTGCTCCGCTTCCGCTGCCCTCGAAGTGGATCACTTTGCTTCGCGGGTGCAGGAGGACGCGCTGCCCGCGGCGGATGATCCGATCGCAGAACACCGCCTCGTGCCAGTAGTAGTAGTCTTCCGCGTAGCGCCCGACGGCGTCGAAGGTCTCGCGACGCACGATCTGGCCCGCGGCTGAGACCCAATCCACGTCGAATGGGTCGTGGCCGTTGAGCTGCCTGCTGCAGAGGTACTCCTTCACGAAGGGAGCGTTGGGGAACAGTCTGGTGAGTAAGCTGCGACGGCCGAACAGGGCGTTCATCATGGAGGGAAAGCGCCGCCCCGACCATTGTTCGCTTCCATCAGGGTACAGCAGGCGGCTTCCGATGGTGCCCACGTCGGGCATGGCGTCCATCGTTTCCACAAGCAGGGCGATGGCGTCATCGAGAACCAATGTATCGTCATTGAGAAAGTAGAAGTATCGCGCGTCGGCCATTTCCGCACCCTGGTTGGCGGCGGGGCAGAAACCGAGGTTGGTCGGGTTGACGTGGACGCGGACGCCGGGGAACTCCGCCCGAATCATGTCCGCCGTGCCATCCGAGGAGCCGTTGTCCACATAGATGATCTGGTGACGGTAACGCCGCCACTGTGCCTTGCCAAGGGATTCGAGGCAGCCACGAACGAACTCGCGGGCGTTCAGCCCCACGAGGATGACGGCGACGTCGAAGTTGGGGACGATCGTTGGAGCGCTCATGTGGGGACGAGAGGTCTCAGGAACGGTTGGTCGACGGCGCGGCGGCTCAGTTGCTCCATGGCCACAACAAGTCCGGCGGCTAACCACCAGCCCTTCAGCGGAAAGTGGAAGACATCCAACTGAATGCCGTAGAGCAGAACCGCAATCATCGCAAGTTGGCAAGCGCGCATGAACCAGAAGTCGCGGTCCAGAGGTGGAGGTTGTGCGAAGCGCCTACCGGCGCGGAAGGCCGTGGCCAGCAACAGAAAGACGAAGCCGAAGAAGAGCGCCCAGCCGAGGATACCCACTTCCATCGCGGTCTGCAGGTATTCGCAATGCGCCGTGGTTTCTTCCGGGCCGGGTTCGGTCATATAGCGAGCCACCGCTTCCTGATTGCCGACTCCCATGCCGGTCAGCCAATGGTCCTGGACGGCGAGGAGCGCCGCGTCCCAGTAGGCCAAGCGGATGCGGAGCGTCGCCGATCGGTCGATCGTGTAGTTGGACAGGTCCAAGACTCGCTGCCAGACATCGCCAGGGACCAGAGCGAGGATCGCGATGAGCCCGACCGCGCCGAGGAACAGCCGTGGCGCGCTCAGTTCCACCAGCCGCCAGAGCAACGCGATGCCCAACACCACGCCGGCGAGCAGGATCGCTGCGCGGGTGTTCGTGAGCATGACGTTGTAGCCGATGACAGCTAGTCCCAGGAGGAGCAGTGCCTTGAGCCATGGGCGCTTCTCTCCGCGAAGGAAGTAGAAGAAGAAGGGCATGGTGAGAATGAGGTTGATCCCATAGACCGCGGAATGCGACGTGGGGCCCATGGCCCGCGCCGTGCCGGAGAGCTCGTCCCATTCGGAGCGATCTTCCCAGACCGTCGAGAGTCGGTTCTCGGCCGATTGTTCGCCGCGCCCCGGGTCGAACTCCCCGATTCGCGTGCCGATCAACGCCCCGAAATGCCAATCGTAAGTTGTATATAAGCCGACGGCCACGGACACGCTGAGCCACAGGGCGACGGCGGTCTCCGCCACTCGACGACTGGAGGCGAGATTGATGACCACGAAGAAAAACATCAGGTTGCCCAGGATGGCCCCGCAGGCCCGAACGGTTCCGTGAAAATCCGTGCTATAAAACACGGTCAAGAACGCGAGCGCTGTGTAGCCGCAATACAGCCAGAAGGCTCGGCCGAATTGAAGTCGCGTCCGCCGCACGAGCATGTGGGCGAGCATGGCCGCCAGGGCCAACACGCCCACGATGCGCATCAAGGAGATGGTGTAGCGGCTGGCGTCATCGGTGAAGCGACCCATCCGTTCCAGCGGTACCACCAGTGCACACGCGTAAAGCCCCAAGACCGGGAGACGTGCGAGGATGACGAATAGCAACAGGGCGCCTACTGCGCCCAGAGCCAGCAACGGCGAAGTCTTCGCGGCGAGAAGCACAACACACGCGCCGGCGGCGCTTCCCACAATGAGCGCGAGCGCCGTGGGGCCTAAGCGGCCGCGAAGCATCGCAGTGTCTACCGATTGCGCGCCCATGCGTCGATACAGTCCGGCAGCAATGTTTCGGCAAAGCGCCTGAAAGTTATGGTACGATGCGGATCGTTGTTAGGGAAGACGCGTACATTGATGTCGTAGCTTGTGGAGGCCTATAGTCCGTGACCGCGTGTAGACCTCGCGTGTCCATCAGAACCGGAAGGGCGAACGACCGACGTTATGACTCCGCGGCTTGCGGAGGCGGTCCTGCTGTTTGCGCGCCCTGTTCTGATCGACTCCACTGGAACGACTGGAGTACGGCGATTTCCCGGGGAACCGTTCTGTCGATGGCCTTGGTGTTTGCCGGATGCGGCGGTCAGGGGGCGGGTGCGCCTAGCGGCATCCCGCGCGTGTTCCGGATGGGCCTGACGCCGTTCGCCCAGGGCACGGATGCGGAATCCGTGGATCGAACGTGGGATTTCGTACTGGCCCACGGGGATTTGGTGGCGATCCACATCGATCCGTTCGAGGGGTTACCCTGGGAGGCGCTGGAACGCGGCGAGCCGCCGGCGGCCTTTCGGGAAGACTTCGCGGGCATCACCGAACGGGTGCGCCCGGACGCGACGCTGTACGTCGCCATCAACCCGCTCAACACCGGGCGGGACGGGGTGGCGCCGAACTCGGAGGGCGGGGCCTTCCCGGAAAGCCTGGGTCCCGCCGAGTTCTCGAACCCTCGCTTGCGTCAGGCCTATCGCAACTATGCCCGCTTCGTCGTGGAAACGCTGGAGCCCGATTACCTGGCGGTGGGGATTGAGGTCAACATGTACGCCCTGGCGGCGGGCGCCGACTTCGCGAGCTTGGTGGAACTGCACAAGGAGGTCTACCGCGATCTCAAGAGCACGCACCCGGAGCTGATCATCCTGGCTACCTTCCAGACCGAGTTCATGCACGGGTTCGCGCAGTGGCCGCTGCTCGGTCAATTCGGACCGGAGCTCGATCGCGTCGGGCTTTCGCTCTATCCCTCGGGCGTGGGGTTTCGACCGGATGAGATTCCCGCCGATTGGATCAGCATCGCTGCGTCGGTCAGTGAACGTCCCGTGGTGATCACGGAGACCGGGTATGGCACGCGTCCCTTCGAGGGCACGGACTTCTCCGCGCCAGGGTCGGACCAGCTTCAGCGCGACTACCTTGAATGGCTGCTCGGGAAGGCAGAAGAAGTCCAGGCCGAGTTTGTCGTTTGGTTTTTCCCGGCGGATATCCCCGGTGTCTTGGAGGGCGACGGAACCGACCCGCCGGAGTTCGACAACGTCGGCTTTTACCTGCACATGGGTCTGGTACGGGAAGACTTCTCAGAGAAGCCTTCGCTGGAGCTTTGGAACCGCACCGTGCGGCGCCCGTTTGGGCTACGAGCTTCGAGCTCGTCGGAGGCGCCCGCCGCGTCGCCGGATGAGCGCGCGATCGTGGATTATCGACCGACGCGAAGCACGCCCAGGACGGGGAAGTCCGGCGTGTCCGCCAAGTCTTCGCCGCCGTAGATGATCGGGCGTCTACGTCCCTGAAAAACCGCCAGGGCCACGCCGAGCATCAAACCCGTCGCCGCAGTGACCCCCATCATCAGCATCTTACGTGGATACACGGGCAGCGTGCCGGCCTTCGGTTCGCTGAGCACGGCCACGTTGGCCACGCGATGAACATCGAAAAGCTGGGCGATCCGCGTTTCCTCGCGACGCATGGCGTAGGCCAGGTATTTGTCCTCGGCCACGCGCCGTTGCAGGTCGGCCATGCGTAGCCTGTCTTCGCCTTCGTTCAGTTCCTGCAACTCCCGTTCGATGGCCGCGACCTGCGCCACTTGCAACGCCAGCCCCGCCTTCACGCCCGCCAGTTGCACACGATCCTGCTCCACTTGTCGCAGGAACTCTTCGGTGAGCGGGTGAGGCTGGTATTGCACCTCGCCGAGCTGAGTGGACTCCTCCGCGGCCAGCAGGTCCTTCAGTGACTGCATTTCGCGGTCAATGGTCTTGACGAGTTCCGAGTCCTCGGAGTAGCGGCTCGCGGTGCGGACGCGCTTAAGCTGTAGCTCGGTCATGCCGGCCTTGATCGCCTCCACCCGCGGGTTGGGCTCGGTCGATTCTGAGGTCCGTGATGTCAGCGGCAGTTGGCCGAGCAGCTCTCCACGCACCTGTTGCTCGTGTTCCAAGCGGGCAATCAAGGTGTGCGACTCGTCCACTTCGCGCTTGAGGGCGTGCAATCGGGAAAGGAGCTGGGCGCGCTGCTCGTTGACCGAACTCACGTTCCATTTCCGCTTGATCTCCGACGCGACGGCCTGGAGCGACTCCACCTCATTGCGGTAGGCCTCCGTCTGCTCGTCGAAGACGGTCCGAGCGTCGGCGTTATGCCGCAAGGCGATGTGCCGTCGCATGTAGTTGTCGGTCAGCACCTCGATCAGTTGCTTGGCGAGTTGCGGGTCAGCCAATCGCATCGAGATCAGAATGACGTTTGAGTCGCGCTCGCGGATGACTTCCAGACTCTGCTCGACGAGTCGCACGACCCTCTCCCGCTCGGTCATGCGCTTGCGCAGGTCGAGTATGATCAGCGCTTCGTTAAGCTGCCGCCGGCCCCATTTGGCTGCCCGCTTGACTTCATGCTTGATGCGTTGAAGCGCGGTGGCAGGCGCAGGGCCCTGCAAGTTGAATCGAGCGAGGCCGATCTGATCGACCGTTTCCTCGATCAGAGCGCTTGACGAGAGCAGGCGGATATAGGAGTTGATTTCCTCTTTCTGCACCCCGGTCGCGTAGACGGTGCCCTTCTCCACGGTCAGGGGCACTTCCGTGTTTTCGCGCCCGAGTTTGACCAGGAGGCGTCCCTGGGCCTCGTACTGCTCGGTCAAAAGGCTCAGCACCGCGTAGCCCGTAATCACGGCGGCGAAGATGACGATGGCGATGGTGAACTTTCCCCGGACCAGCGCATGGCGCAGGTCATCTAACAAATCCCGGTAGGACTGCCGATCTTGATCGTTCAAACTCAAATCATTCTACGCATTTCGTCGCGGACGAGGAAGTCGCCTTACGGAGCTATCGGACGGACGCCCGAAGTCGTGGTCGTCACGTCCGAGTCGATCGACCCGAAGTTGTAGTTCAATTGCAGCGATCGCGAGATCGGCAGGACACGCTCGATGTATTGATCGACGAACTGGTTGACCTTGGCAATCGCGCTCTGCGGCACCCAGACAATGTCCCGCGGATGGAGGGCGATGTCCTCGCTGTCGCTCAGCTTGGTAAGCGCCTTACCCAGGTTGACCAAGAGAATGTCCGGGCGCTCCGTGCCCTGGTCGCGGACCACGACGACGCTCTTGAGTTCCCCCGTGTGCAGCGCGCCGCCGGCCATGCTCACCGCCTGTAGCGCCGTGGTGTGGGGCGACAAGGCGACGACTCCGGGGCGGGCGACTTCGCCGCCCACGTACACCTTCTGCGTGTCGAAGTGGTTGACGATGACCGCGACCTCGGGCTTCTTGATGACCCCGGTGTACTTTTCGATCAGCAGTTGCCTTAGCTCGGGGACGGTCAGGCCGGCGGCCTTGATGTCGCCGATCAGTTGCAGCGAAATGTTCCCGTCCGGTCGCACGGGCAATTGCTCGTTGAGCTCGTCGTTGTAGAAGAACTTGATTGTCAGGCCGTCACCCGGCTGCAGGGTGTACGGAGTCAGGACGGGCCGTCCCACGGCGGCAAGTCCGCGCTCTCGCGCCTGCTGTTGCGACGGAGGCACGCAACCGACCACCGCTACGAGAAGAGCCGGCCGAAGCCACCCTGGTGCCATCATGACTCGGGAATCGCGACAACGCATCCGCATCGAGGCTCTCTGCTTTCCACCGCAAACCAATCAACAATTCTTGATGCTATCGTCTTGATGTTATCGTCAAATACATCGTGCCCAGTTCATGCAGACTTTACGTAGCCTGGCTAGGATTCAGGGACTGCGACGCGTCGATAGGCGCCCAACGTCTGTTGGGCACAGCGTTCCCAGGTAAATTGCTTGGCTCGCGCAAGGCCGCGATCGATCAAGGTACGGCGCAACGCCTCGTCGTCGTGGAGGCGGCGCATGGCATCGGCGATCTGGTTGACATCGGTCGGATCCACCAGCAACGCCGCGTCGCCCGCGATTTCCGGCAGACACGATAAGCGCGAGGTGATTACTGGCGTGCCGCAGGCCATGGATTCCAGCACGGGAATGCCGAAACCCTCCCAGAGCGTGGCAAAGAGAAACAACCGTGCCCCGCTGTACAAGGCGGGCATGTCCTCCTCGGCGGCGTAGCCCAGTTCGATGACGTGCTCGCGGATGCCGAGTCGATCAAGAGTTTGATCGATCACTTCGGGCGCGAGGGTGCGCCGGCCCGCCAGCACCAAGGGCAGGTCAGCGCCCGATTGTCGGTAAAACAGGTGGTAGGCTTCCAGGAGCCGCTGGATGTTCTTGCGAGCCTCGAGCTTGCCGACGAAGAGCACGTACGGCCGGTCGAGGCCATAACGTCGCAGCCTTTCGCGGCCTTCGTCGGCGGGGATAGGACGGTATCGCGGATCGACGCCATGGTAGACGACGGTCATGCGCTCGGTGGGCACATCGAAGTACTCCGCGGTGGTTTCCATCGCGTTCTGCGAGACGCAGAGAATCAGCCGGGCATGTTCGATGCCGCGGCGGATCAAGGCAGCGAGTCGTTTCTGGATGGCCGGGACGTAGAACTGCGGATGCGTGAAGGGGGTGACGTCGTGCATGGTGAACACGTAGGGCAGGGGCGAGATCGGCGGCGGGGCGAAGGTCGCGTGATAGAGATCCACACGGTGGCGCCGCAGGCTCAGCGGCAGACTGATCGGAAGGCTGATCCAGCGTATCCGCGGCCACATCACATGATAGTGCAGGTTGCGTTGTTCGATTCCGATGGCCTCGCGTGCTTCGGGGCCGAGGGAAAAAACGTGGTACTCGTGATCGCCGTCGAGCTTGGCGAGGGCCCGGATCAGGCTGCACTCGTAGGTTTCTGGGCCGCCCGCTTGGCGTCCGGCCATCAGGACGAAGATGCCGACGCGCATGCATTCACCAGGTTGCGATAGGTGTTTTCAAGCTGCCGCGTCGCCGCAGCCACGGAGTAGTCGTTTTCGATGAAATGGCGGGCTGCAGCCCCAAGCCGGCGGCGCTCCTCCCCGTCGTCGATCAGTCGGATGACCGCGTCGACGAAGCGCCGGGGGAAGGCTTCGTCACCGGCGGGCGGGACGAGGATGCCGGTTATGCCGTGCTGGATGACCTCGCGGAGGCCGCCCACGTCGGACGCGATGACCGGCAGCCCGCTGGCCATGCCCGAGCAGACCGCCAACGGCACTCCCTCGCCGTGGGAGGGATGGACCTGAATATCCAGGCATCGCAGATGCCCGTGCAGATCATTGAGGAAACCGCACATCTTGACCGTTGCGGCAAGGCCCAGGTCGCACCTCAGAGCCTCCACGTTCGCCTGCAACGGCCCGGTGCCCACGATCCACAGTCGCGTCTGGGGCCGCCGGTTGACGATCTCGCGGAAACAATGGAGCAGACGATCATGTGCCTTTTCGGGATAGAGCCGTGCGACGCTGACTAATATGACCTCCCCCTCATCGACGCCCAACTCACGTCGCTTCTCGCGCCGCTCGGATTCCGTCAGGCACACCGGGTCGGGCTCCAACCCGCTGATCGCCACGACAGTCTTGTCCGCAGGCAACCCGCGGCTGATGGTGTCGCTGCGGGTTTGTTCACACTGGGCGGCGAGAAGGTCAAACCGACGGAGCACCCACTCGTCGATCCTTTGCAGGACGTTGCGTTTCCAGCCGAAGTCGGACCACACATACAGCGAGGCGAGGGTCTTGATACGCGTGCCACGGGCGGCGTACCAGCCGACGACGTTGGCGTAGGTGTTGTGGGTGTGCAGGACGTCCGCATGGACCTCGTCGAAGATTCCGCGAAGCTGGCGCGCGGATCGGCGCACCGGCTTGAACTGACCCCAGCATATCTTGCGAACCGTCAGCCCAGCCCGCTGGGCTGCGTCTACGAACGGGCGCTCGCTGCCGCCTGCCCCCGGCTGGTCGAACACCACGAGCGTTGTGTCGAAGTGGCGACGGTCCATGTGCAGGAGCCAGTTGATGAGCAGGGTCTCGATCCCACCGTAGGCGACGGTGTGCAGCAAATGGACGATGCTGAGGCGTCTTGGCGAGATAGCGGTGCGGTCGCCGGAAAGAGGCGGGGATTGCGTCTGGGTCATCGCGAGCGGGCCATGGGTTGTTGGTCGGAACGGAGTGGGCGGCCCTTCTCGGTCAATACGACTCCCAAGGACCGGACCTTCAGCCCGTCGAGCAACCGCTTGACCTGGGCGAGCTGTTCCTTGGTGTGGCGGCCGGCGGCCAGCACCGTCACCACAGCGTCGGCACGTACCGCGAGAAGCGAACCCTCGGGTGAGCGGAGCATGGGCGGCCCGTGGATCACAACGAACAAGTATTGCTCGCGCAATTGCCGGATGAGCAACTCGCCGGGTCCGCTGAGCAGAAGCTTGGTCTGCTCGGGCTGCGCCGATCCCCCGGGGAGCACGGCGAGGTGCCGCACCGAGGAGGAAAACACCGCTTCCTCGATCTTGCGATCGCCCGACAGCACGTCGCTGAAACCCGGCGTTTGCTTGATCCCGAACCTGGCGTGCAGGGAGGCGCGGCGGACGTCGCCGTCCAGCAGGAGCACGGCCCCCCGCTCCATGCGGGCGAAGGTGAGGGCGACCTGCGAGGCAACCTCGGCGGCGCCGTCGTCGTCGCTGACACCGCTGAACATGATGACTTGGTTGGAGGCGTCGAGGCTGCGACTCAGTCGTGCGGCGAGGGCCACGGCATCCGTAGTCAATGGGAAGCGACCGGGATCGGCGCCATTCACCAGGCTCACGAGTTGATCCGTGGACAGAAAGCCCTCGTCCACCAGAAGAAGCCCGAGAAGCCGGTGTTGCTTCCCTCTTGCCAGGCGTTGCCTCTGATGGTCCAGCGCGGCGTCGAGCTGGGCGGCAGTGACGAAGCCAAGTCGGACCGCCTTTGCGCCGAGGGGTTCATCAGTTGGGTTCGTCGTGGGCGTCATGTTCTGATTCGACTGAATCGTAGCCTGTTCACGGCCAATGGAAACCGGCCGTCACTCGTCGCGGATCGGAGATCTCTCGAACCGCCAGCTGGTGAACCATACGGATCTGCTGCCTTGGGCTTTCTCGCTCTCGCCTGCATTATCGGCCAGGAGCACTTGCCGCAAGTCCTCGATCTGCAACACCCCGTCGCGCTTTTTCTGGGGATCGACGTTGAGGTCCTTCAGCCGTACGTCAACTTCCTGCCACTCTGCGGACACGAACAGGACGACGTAATGCGTTTCGCCGCTGGTTTCTTCGAGTTGGATGAATACCGGACCGGGGCGGTCGCTGCGGACCCTCAGCTTCATGCGCTCGGCGCTGGCGAGCGAGCTTTTTTCAATGGGCCGCGTACCCCACTGCCATCGTCCGGGCTTGTATGAGAATTGCCACTTCATCGCGGGAGTCTCGGCCACGATGCCCTTTTCAACGAGTGCAAAGGAGTCGTCGGGGGAACCAGTAAACAAGTCCGAAGATCGCTCAAAGCCCAAGCGGATGGTTGTCGGCGTGATATCGGCGAGAACCGCAGGCAGCTTGGCCGGCGGAGGCTCGTGGATCGTGGCGGGGTTGCGGCGGCCGCGACGAACCAGTTCATTCCATTCGGTCCAGGCGGGCTTGGGATTCAGGTCCTGGTCCAAAAGTCCGGCGTGACGCCAGATGCGGTTGCTACCGTCGCCTTCGGGCAGCTTGCTGTAGAGCTTGTCGTAATCCACGGCCAGGAACCAGATCACGAAGAGATAGTCGTCACGATAGGCGATGCGTCCGAGGTCGCGCACGTATCGGGCCTGCAACTCCGCATCGCCGGGCATGTGCAGCTTATACTTGGGCACATCGACGTTCTGCGTCGCGTAACCGGTTTCGCAGATGGCGAGGGGCAAGTCGCTGTAGTTGCGGAGCCAGTCGAGCGGCTCGGTCCATTGCTGGGGCGGATCGGACAGCCTGCGAGCGCCGAACTTCTCGTGGAACCGCGACATGAAGGGATAGAAGCTCACCCCAAGGTAGTCGCACTTGTCGAGGATCGAGCGGGCGCGGCTGGCAACGCGAGCTTCCATGAGACTTTGGAGCCCGAAGGAAATCCCAATCTTCAGTTCAGGACGGTCCTTCTTGAGGGCGTCGTATACGTGGGCATAAAGTCGGACGAATTCCGCCCAGCGGGTCGGGTTGCGGTCGGCAAGTTCCCCGGCCTCGATGCCGAGATTGACGAACTTAGGTTCGAATTCCTGCACGGCTCGACGGGCGTAGTTGTAGAATGCCTGCTTGACGGGCTCGGCATCGAGAGGCGTATTGTGGATACCCGAGGGAATCGAGGACCCTTCGCTTGCCGCGGCGAGCGATTGCCGGTCTTTGGCCAGCGGCGCCAGCCCCAGATACACCGGCAGACCCCGCGGCGCGCGGTCACGCTTGCCCTTCCAGTCATCACGCAGCTTCGCCGGAAACGGCGAGTCGCTGAGCGCCTCGGCCCAGGGGATGCCATCGTCGAAGTGCAATGCGTAAACCTCGCCGTGCCGAGAAGCGAGTTCATGGGTCTTGTCGACGGCGGAAGCGGTTAGATCGAAAGGAAATGGCGTGATCCCGAAGTAGGGGTCGGCAACGGCGGACTTATCCGGTGGAGGCGCGGCAGGCTCAGCTCCGTTTCCGGTCGGCGTACACCCGACAAGGGACAGGCCTAGAACCAAGAGCGCTGGCGTTTTCAACGTCGCTGCCCTGGCGTTCTATGCATCGCGGATAGGGTTTCGGTGGCGCGCTGTTTCATGGGCAATTGTCTCCTTGAGGCCCTCTTCCAGTGTATGGCTGGGCCGCCAGCCCAGCCACTCGGTCGCCTCACGATTGTCGCAGTAGCTTCGCCACATCTCGGTAGCGCGGGCCCGGCCGGGACAGGATTCGATCTTGGTAGAGCCGCCCATCAGGTTGACGATCATCTGCGCAATGTCGGCCGCGGTGCGTTCGTGACCTCCACCGATGTTGATAACCTCACCGCTCCGTTTCGACGAGGCTGCGGCGATGAAGGCGCTGACCCCGTCGGCCACATAGAGAGGATCCCGCGTCTGGTCGCCTCCGTCGAGTTGCACCGACTGCTTGCCTTCCAACACGCTGCGGATGATGAAGCTGATCAGGTTTTGCCCCTGGTGCGGACCATACATCAGCGTGGGCCGAATGGATGTCGTGGTCAGCCCGTGAACGCGGCTGTAGACCTGACACAGTTGCCAGCCTGCGGCCTTGGAAATCGCGTAGGAGCTGCCGGGCGAGAGCGGCGTGCCGGCGCGGTAGGGCACGTCCGCGTTGCCGTAGACCTTGCAGGAGTCGCCGTAAATGAGCGTTCCTCCGCCGATCCGCCGCATGCCCTCCAGCAGGTTCAGAGTGCCGGCAAGGTTGGTTTGGATCGTGGTGAGGGCGTGGTCGTAGCTCTCCGCGCTGTCGGGATGGGAAGCGAAGTGATAGACGAGGTTCGGGCGAACGCTGCCGAGGGCTTCGATCGTGTCGTCGGCACGGGACAAGTCGACGGCCATGAATTGCGACGGCCCGGCGGTCTTCAGCGTTGCTAAGCGGCCGGGATGGCGACTGAGCGTGGTGACGCCGGCGCCCAGCTTCGTGAGCCGGTCCACGAGGTGCCAGCCGACGAAGCCTCCCCCGCCGGTCACGAGGACACGGCGGTTCGTCCACCAAGAATCCGCTTTCACTTGCTGATCCATCCGACTCACTCTTGGTGTGGGATCGGCATGGCGGCGCTGCGATTGGCCATGCCACTCGGTAGTTTGTTGTCGGGAATCTCGATAGGAACCTGGGCCAGACCTTGCTCAAAGGTCCGCGCGGGGGGCAGGTCGATGCACCGGTGCAGCTTCGACAAATCGGTGTAGTAATCCCCGGTTTCGATTGCCTTGTGGTCGTGCGGCCAGGGCATGGTGCGAATCTGACCGCCGAAGCGGCGGACGATCAAGCTGGCGGCGTCGCCCAAGGAAATGGCGTGGCCCGCGCCCAGGTTGAGCACCTCGTTGCGGCAGGGCGGGGCGGCCGCGCAGCGCAGAAATGCGTCCATCGCATCATCGACGAAGATGTAATCGCGCATTTGTCGGCCATCGCCGTAGAGCGTGATGGTCTCACCGCGCCGCGCCTGGCGGATAAACTGATTGATGATGCTCTGGCCGTTCGGCGCGGAGGGCACATGCGCGCCGTAGGGATTGGAAAGCCGCACAATCACGTATTCGAAAGCGCTGATCTGGGAGAGAACCTGAAGGTGGTGCTCCAAGAGCAACTTGTTCGCCGCGTAAAAAGACGAAGGCGCCAAGGGATGAAGCTCATCGACGGGCAGATATCGGGGCTTGCCGTAGACCAGCCGCGAACTGCAGAACACAACCCGCGGTTTGGCAGGCAATTGGGCGCACGTGTTGAAGAGATTCAGGTGAGGAATGCACTCTTCGCTGAGTCCTTCGGCGGCTGCGACGTTGCTACGAACGGGGTTGGTGCTGCCGGCGAAGTCGAAGACGACCTGCTGCCCGTGAACGGCTCGGTGAACTGTCTCCGGATTGGTCAGGTCGCCGTGCACGACGGCGTCGACGATGCCGGCGGTAAGCGGGATCGTCCGGCGGCTGAGAATGGTAACCCGGGCTCCGGCGGCGCGCAGAGCGTGAATACAGTTGACGCCAAGGAACCCGTCGGCGCCGACGACCAATACGGCTCGGCCTCGGTAGGAATCGGTGACCTGCTCCATGCGGGGGTGGATGTTACCTCGTGTGCGCCTTATTGGCGCTCAACGCCCACGGACTCGACCGGTAGGAAAACGGCGCCGCTGGTCAACTGGGTCGGCCCACTGGGCTTGATCCATTTATGCGCCGGGCGAGTGAAAATATCGCAGGCATCGCAGACCGACGGGATGTGCGGCAAGTTCTCGCGTTGGTTGAACAGCCCCCTCGCCGAACGATAAAACTCGTTGTTATAGATGTCGAGCACGTCGATGTCCTCAGACTCCGTCAAGTCGGCGAAGTCGCGGTTCTTCCGATAGACCACGCAGCATGGGGAGACGCCGCCGTCGGGATTGATGACGAACGACCGGTAGAGGTAAAAGCACGGTCCGGGCTTGGCTGCTTGCCCAAACTGCTGCTCGGTACCCTCGCTGGGCACGCGACCGTCGAGAGAGCGAGGGAACCACTTTTCCGCGGTTTCCTTGCGATTGGTGAACTCATAGGGCATGCCCACGGGAATGAACCGCAACAGGTCCACGCCCAGTTTCTTGGCCAAACGCTCAGCCTCGGGGATCTGATGCTCATTCTGCTTCATGACGATGAACTGCCACTCGATGAACGGGGTCTTGGCGCGGCGGCTATTACGGCGGCGGATCAAATCGGACAGGTTCTCGACCACGCGATCATAATCACCCCGGACGCGATACTGCACGTAGGCCTCTTGATCGGTGCCGTCCAGCGAGATGATGAGGTACTCAAGACCGCAATCGAGGATGTTGTCGATGTCGTCGGAGGAGACCTTGACGAAGTTGGAGCTGAGGTTCGTCCCCACGTTACGGCTCTGGGCGTACGCGATCATGGGGTACACTTCCCTGTTCAGCAAGGACTCGCCCCAGTTGTGCATGTAGGCTTCGAACAAGTACGGTGCAAAGGGGTCGAAATACCGCTTGAAGTGCTCCAGCGACATCATCGACTGCGGGCGACCGAGGTCGTCAAGCCCCGTGGGACACAGCGGGCAGCGGAGATTGCAGAAGTTGCAGGGGTCGATGATGAGCAGATAGGGATAGCCCTTCACGCGCACGCGGCGCAGTTTGCGCTCCGCCTCGACGCGGACGAGGTTGGCCCACTTGCGGGGCGTGCCGTGCCGAAGCACGGTGTCCAGGTGCCGCTTGTTCCGCGTGTACTGCGGAACTTTCTTGAGGAGTTTCTGGGCAAGCGACACAGATCGGTTCTCCTGGCCGCGAGCACGGGCCCGCGAACGGGAAATGCTTAGAACGCGCCGTCGCCGAAAAGGCAGACGCGAACCGTCTTGAGCAGGATCTTGAGATCCAGCCCAAGGCTGCGCTGACGGACGTACTGCACGTCCAATTCCACGGTCTCGTAGAAGCCGAGCCGGCCTCGACCTGAGACCTGGGCGGCGCCGGTGATGCCGGGGCGAACGGATAGCTTCTCGAGCATCTCGCCGCGATAGTAGGGGAGCATCTCCGGGATTTCCGGGCGCGGTCCCACCAGGGCCATGTCCCCCTTCAGTACGGACCAGAAATTCGGCAACTCGTCGAGGGTGGAGCGGCGCAGCCATTCGCCTTGCGGCGTGACCCGCGGGTCATTGGGCACCTTGAACTTCAACTCTTGCAGCTCGCTGTCGTCGTAGTCGTACGCGTACAGGTGCGGAAAACGCGTCCTCGCGTCGTGGTAGAGCGTCCGGAACTTCACGAAATCGAACCATTGTCCATTGAGGCCTAGCCGCTTCTGGCGAAACAGCGCCGGCCCGGGCGTCCCTACCCTGATGATCACGGCGATTACGAGCATTAGGGGCGCCGTAGCTATTAACACCACGGACGCAACGAGCACCTCAATCAGCCGGATCAACGGATGGATGCGCGTATCCGCCGCCGGAATCGCCGCCACGGCGGCGGGAACGGCCGGCAGCCGCCCTTGCGGCGCCGTCGGCCGCTGGGCCTTGAAGGCGCTTCGCTCAAGGTGTGTCTTGCGATCGAGCGTCGCCGTCGCCGTGATGATAGACCCCTCCCCGCGTTCCTTCATTGACCCAACCCTCCAATGTGCGCGGTCATGCCTGGCGAGAACCAGGCGAGTGAATCTCCAACGTATGCGGCTTGGCCGCTTTCCCGATCCCGAGCTTCTGGCACACCGAATCGCAGATCGCCTCGGCGCTGCGCATCTGGTCGCTTTCATCCACGCAGTTGACCGTCACCCACGGGCCGAACGCCTCCTGTCGGGTGAGCCAGTGGTAAACGTCTCGACATTGGGCCAAATAGTCCGCGTCGGCTTCGTGCAGGTCCTGCCGCCGGTCGGTATACGTGCGCGGCGGCTTTCGGTGGACCAACGCGGATGCGACCTCCAAGGGAACGTCCAGCAGCACATTCAGATCCGCTGGCGGGAGGCCGAACACCTCGTACTCGATGGTCGCGATCCACTCCACGAGGGCTTGCCGCTGCGCCGGCTGCACCTTGGCGCCTTGGTACGCCAGGTTCGACCCCACATAACGATCAAGGACCACCAAGTCATGGTTGCGGCGCAATTCCTCAAGCCAATCGCGGCTCTCGAAACGATCGCCGGCGTAGAGCAGCGCGGTGTATCGCGCCGAGGCCGGGCCCATCTCCAGTTTAGATCCGTTCAGGTAGTCCGTCACCGATCGGGCGAAGACCGTTTGGCCGTAGCGAGGAAATGAGACGACTGCTGCCGATAGACCCGCCTGTTCGGCGCGGTCCTTCAGCAAGCGCGCTTGCGTTCGCTTGCCCGCACCGTCAATCCCCTCTATGGCGACCAGCATGCCCCTCGCCCCGATACGCTCGATGCTCACAAGAAGCCCGAGTTGCGCCGTAACCCCGTGTCGCGGAGTAGTCCTTGCGTGGGGACCAGCCTAACAGGTTTCCGTCACCGATGCAAGCGATTCGCCGTTGGCGCAACTCGGGTTGAGGCGTGGCGATTCGCTACGCGGTTGCTATTAGGGGGCGTAGCGAAACCTGGGATTATAGGGGGCGCCTGCGGCCGTGGTCGGATGGCATATCGGGCCTTTCCATCGCCCCAGCCTTGATGACTAAGCAGCCGTGGGGGTGCAAGACGACCCTTCGACCGCCGATCTCTTCCCTTCGAAGTATCGCCTGAGCGCATCGTGCCAGGGCGGCGGAGTCCGGCCGGTCACGCGAACATAGTCGCCTAAGTCCAGGACCGAGTAGGCGGGTCGCCGGGCCGGGCGAGCTAGCTCCGTGGCGGTGATTGGATCAATGCGGGTCTGGATTCCGGCATGCACCAGGATCGACTGGGCGAACTCGAACCAGGAACACCAGCCTTCATTGGCGAAGTGGAAGACGCCTTCGGCGGCTGCGTCCAGCAGATGAATCACGGCCTGGCTGATATCGGCTGCGAGCGTCGGGCGCCCGATCTGATCGGCGACAACACGCAGAGGTGCGCGACCGGTCGCGCGCTCAACGATCTTCTCCACAAAATTCCGGCGTCCCGGACCGAACAACCATGATGTGCGGAGGATCAAGTGCCGGCAGCCGCTTGCCCGGACCGCCTCCTCACCGTCCCATTTCGAACGACCGTAGATGGAGAGCGGCGCAGGCGCATCGTCCGGTCGGTAGGGTCGCTTGCTCTGGCCGTCGAAAACGTAGTCGGTGCCAAAATGGACCATCAGAGCGTCGGTGGCGCGACAGGCGTTGGCGATGTTGCCCGGTCCTTCAGCGTTGACCGCCATCGCCAGGTCAACGGAGGTTTCGCATGCATCCACATCCGTAAAGGCGGCGGTGTTGATGACGACCGACGGGCGGAGCGCGTCGAGCGTGCGAGTGGTCGCTTGCGGATCACGGATGTCCAGTTTCTGTGAGTCCCAAGCCGCGAGCTGTTCGACCGCCGAAGGACCGAGGCGTCGGCGAAGGGCCGGTAGGAGATCGTGCGCCAACATGCCCTTCGCGCCGAGCACGAGGACTGATCGCGCCGCCCAACCCGAGTTGTTCATCGGTCCGCGCCTACGACCCCGCCGACGGTGCGCCCGCCTGAGTCGCGCCGTCCATACTGCTTTTCGTAGTAGGTGAGGTAATCGCCGGTCTTGATCCGACGCCACCAGGGTTCGTTCGTGCGGTACCATTCGATGGTTTGTGCCAAGCCCTTTTCGAAGTCGATGCGCGGACGCCAACCCAGGTCCCGCTCGATCCTGGCGATGTCGACGGAATAGCGCCGGTCGTGCCCGGGGCGGTCCTTGACATACTGGATCCACGATTCGTCGTGGCCGAGGTGTTGGAGGATGCGCCGGGCAATCTCGATGTTGGGCAGCTCGCGCCGGCCGCCGATGTTGTAGGTGCTGCCGGGTGGGGCTTGCTCCAGGACGGTCAGCAGCGCTTCGCAGTGATCCTCCACGTGAATCCAGTCGCGAACGTTGAGCCCGTCTCCATAGAGCGGGACGCGCTGTTTGCCGAGCAGATTGGTTACGAAGAGAGGGATCAACTTCTCGGGAAACTGGTAAGGTCCGTAGTTGTTCGAGCATCGCGTGACGAGAATCGGCAGATCGAATGTCTTGTGATAGGCGCGGGCGAGCAAATCGGCAGCGGCTTTGGACGCGCTATAGGGGCTGTTCGGCGCGAGGGGCGTCTCCTCACTAAAGAAGCCTTCGGAGCCGAGCGAACCGTAGACCTCATCCGTGGAGACTTGGAGGAACCGTCTCACGGGATACGTGCGGGCCAGGTCGAGAAGCACCTGCAAGCCGATCACGTTGGTACGCACGAACTCCTGCGCCCCGAGGATGCTGCGATCCACATGGCTCTCGGCGGCGAAGTTGACCACCGCGTCAAGGCCATCGGCAAAACAGGGTTCGAGCGCGCGGCCGTCAGCAATATCCCCGCGGATGAAACGGCACACGCCGTCATGGAGGCAGTCGGAGAGGTTCTCCAAATTGCCGGCATAGGTGAGTGCATCGAAAGCGATGACCCGCCAATCGGGCCGCTGCGTGCGGACGAAGCGCACGAAGTTGCTTCCGATGAAGCCTGCCGAGCCGGTGACGAGGATGGTGGGCATGCTTAGTGTACCTGCGCGCCGCGACCTTTAGGTCGTGCGGAGTCCGCGCGGGCTGAAGCCGGCGGCTCAGACGCCCCATCCAGATGATTGGCGCCACCTTCGGCGACGAGCATCCATGCGTGGTGCAGGGACTCGAAAGTTCCGGCGTCCGTCCACCAGCCGCTCAGCACGCTGTGGGTCATCGTCCCCTGGGCGATGTAGGCATTGTTCACGTCGGTGATTTCAAGCTCGCCTCGACCGGACGGCTTGAGCGTGCGGACAATGTCGAAGACCTCGCGGTCATACATGTAGATGCCGATGACGGCCAGGTTGCTCTTGGGCGTGGCCGGTTTTTCCTCTACACCTATGAGCTTGCCGTTCTTCAGCTCGGCCACGCCGAAACGCTGCGGGTCGGGGACCTCGCTGAGAAGGATCTTCGCCCCGCGACCCTGGGAGAAGAACTCGCCCACGGCGCGGCGGATGTTGCCTTGGATGATGTTGTCGCCCAGGACGACGACGATCTTGTCGCCCTCGGCGAAATACTCCGCCAGCCGCAGCGCGTCCGCAATGCCGCCTTCACCCTCCTGGTACGTATAGTCCAAACCTCGAAGACCGAACTCGTGACCATTGCCGAGTAGGCGGAGGAAGTCGCCGGCGTCGTTTCCGCCGGTCACGATCATGATCTCCTCGATCCCGGCATTGACCAGGCACTGAATTGGATAATGGATCATCGGCCGGTTGTAGACCGGCAGCAGGTGCTTGTTGGTCACCCGCGTAAGCGGCATAAGCCGCGTACCCAGACCGCCTGCAAGGATCACGCCCTTCATCTCTCGTTGCCCCCCAATGAACCACGGACCGTCGGTGAGGTGATTCTACTACGCGGCTTTTGCACTGGAAAGTACACGAAAGAGTTCTCGGTCTTAGCCACGGACCAGCCCGCGCGATTGAACACGGCGAGGTGCAGCGTATAGAGCGAACCGGGGCTGAGTCCGCTCACGTCCAGGAACCCCAGCGATGCGGACCCGGTCCGGCACAGGCTGGAGCCCGGTGGCGCTACCTGAGTCTTGGATCCATGCACCAGGACTTGCTCCTTGCCATTGGCATCCTCCAGCCAGAGGTCGTAGTGGTCGAACGCCCAGAAGCTCTCCGGCGACGACGTGACCGCGGCAGTCCCGAAGACCCGCTGGGACGCTCTTACAAAAGCGCCAAAGCCGGGGGAGAGTATGGTTGCATAGGCAATCGCGCCATCATCTTCCACTTCGCAGACGTATTCGCCAAGGTCGGCGGTCTGGCAGGTGGAATGCGGATAATCACCCGCGGGAGCAAAGATGGCGTTTTGGAGGGCGATCAGGGCGCGGTCCGAAGCTTTGAAGCGGTTGGCGGAGGGGTTTCCGGGATGGGATTCAATGGTGGTGAGGTCGAAGATCGCCACGGCGTCGTCTCGGGCGAAGAACCCCATGCGGTGGGAGCTGAGTTCATAGATCGTGAGCGCGTCGCCGAACACGGTCGAATAATCTCCCCCCGCCCCGGTGACCACGCTCTCGCGGATGATGCAATGACCCGATCCGCCGCAGTTAGTGTCGCCGACGACGGAATGACTCATTCGCTTTTCGCCGGTGCCGCGGAAGTACGCGTTGGTTTCGACCACGTGGGAGTCCACAATGGTCACTTCAATGTCCTGATTGGGGAGGGCCATGGTTTTCGGCTGGCCGTTCTCGCCCCAAGGACCGCTCTGGAGGGCGTCGATCTGCAAATCGCCATCGGCTTTGAACCAGAGGCCGATCTGCGACTCCTCGATTCGGAGCCGCGCTCCCGGCTCAAGCCAAAAACCCCACAAGAGGCCGCTGTTGATGGCATGGATCGTCGGTCCGTTGCCCACGGCGTCCACGAGCCTGTAGGTCTGATCGGCGAGGACGATTTCTCGGCCGTGCACGGGTTCGATGATGTCCGCGTCCACGATGAAATAGGCGCCGGCCCCAGGGTCTTCGAGATCGAAGAGGTTGACCGTGCTGTTGCCGCCGGCGCTCACCTCATAGAGTGCGGATTGTCGTTCGGGGGCCTCGGCAACGGTTACCGTGGCGTTGTCAAACGAGAACGGGAACACCTCGGTGGTGGGGCGAGTGCGGGCGACCTCGCAGCTATCCCCCTGCACGGAGAAATCATTGTACGCGAGCATGACGTTCGAACTGCCACAAGCGACCAACCGCAAGTACCCGGGGTGAACGTCGCCGAGGCTCACGTTGGAGTAGGCGATGGTGAGGGAGGCGTGATCGGCGACCTCGAACATCACCGTTCCGTTGCCCGCCGCATCGAGTGGGTCGTTGGCGTTGCCGGGAAGCCCATGCTCGACGAAGTGGATGTTGGCGTCCACGGCGAGAAACTCCGCCTGATCCAGCAAGACGATTTTCGAGGCGATGATCGCCGGCGGATCGGCCATGCCCGTCACTGCGATCGTTCCATCGTTAATCACGAAGATGACGTTGTACGGTTCCGTGCTCACGCCGGGGCCGAGCACGTATTCGTTGGGTCCGGCGCTGCCCCCGACGATGAGCACGCCGGGCGGAAATGCGGGCGGGTTGGGGGCACGGTAAGGAGCAAGAAAAGCATCATAACCATCGTGCAGGGCCGGGTTGCAGCGATCGACGTTGAAGAGACGGGCATCGGCGAGCGCGGAGGCCGACAGCGCCACGACCGCTAAGACCGCCAGCCCTAGATGCGTTGAAGATCTCATGACCGTCCCTAATGACCCACGTGTATGGCCGCCGGAAGCGACGCGCTGGGGACCTTCACGAGGACGACGCCGTCGGAAGTGCGATGGAACCAACCTGCTTCCACGTCTTGAAGGTCAGCCTCGGTCTCGACGGCGGCGAGCGCGGCTTGGTTCAGGCTAACGGACAGGGGTCGACTGCACACATCGTGGAATCGCAGCCACCAGGGTCGCTGGGGCAGCAGCCCTGCGCCCTCGACCTCTTCGATCCGAACGTCCCACGAGGACGACACTGGCGTCGAGGTCACAAGCGTTCGCAGGTAGTCGCCCGCCCGAAACGCGAAGCTGATGCCGTCATCTTCGTAGATCGTGAAGCTCTCCGCATCACCCGCCGCCGACGGATAAAGGTCCAAATCGACGCGGGGAGGCGCCGGCTCATTCACGTACTGCGTCAGCGGACCGCCGGGCAACACCGCTCCGGCGCGGATGAAGACGGGAATGCGCTCCAGAGGCGCATCGACGGTGATTTGCCGCCCGCCGGAGTACCGTTGGCCCGTATGGAAGTCATACCAATCCGCACCCGCCGGAAGATACAGGGTGCGCGTTGTGGCCCCCTGCGTAAAGACAGGCGCGGCCAGCACGTTGGGACCTAGCATAAGCTCCGTATCCTGTCCGAAGGTGCGAGGATCGGTGTCCCAGAAGTGAAAGAACGTGGGAGTGAGCACAGGCTCCGCCGTCCGGGTCGACTGCTCGACGAGACTATAGAGGTAGGGCATCCACCGATAACGCTGGTTGATGGCCTCGCGAATGATGGAAGTGTACGGCTCGCCGTAGACCCAGGGCTCCGATGCCGCGACCGTATTGATGCGGTGATTGCGCATGTAGGGATTGAAACCGGCGAACTGTATCCAACGGGTCAGCAATTCGGCATCGGGCAGGCCCAGGAACCCGCCGATATCGTGCCCGAACAGGATCATGCCGCTGAGGGACATGTGCAGGCTCATCTGCACGCTGACGCGCAGGCTGTCGAAGGTGCTGAGCGAGTCTCCGCTCCAGTTGGCGTTGTAGCGCTGACTGCCTGAGTACCCGGATCGCGCCAAGATGAAGGGGCGCTCGTTGGGCCGGTGCTCCAACATGGCGCGCTGGGTCCACATGACGTTGTTGAGGGCGTACAGGTTTCGCGCCTCGAGGTCGGATCGCTTCTGTCCGTCGAAGTCGTAGATCGCTTGCGGCATGTGATTCGAGGCGGGCTCGTTGATATCGTTCCAGATGCCGCTGACGCCGGTATCCAGGAACGTCTTGAGCTTGTCCATGTAGAACTCGCCCGCGCTCGTCTTGGTGTAGTCGAACCAGCTCACTTGCCCGAACGGCAGGAAGATTTCGTTCAGGACGACGTCGCCATTGCCATCCTTCAAGAAGTACCCGGATTGGGCCAGAAAGTTGTACAGCGGATCGTCGGGCTGAATGGACGGATCCAGGATGTTCACGCGCTTGATGCCCATGGATTCGAGGAGTTGGTTGTGGGCGAGCGGATCGGGGAATTGGATGGGGTCCCAGGAGAACCAGTCGAGATCGTTCATGTAGTCCAGGTCCAGGTACACGGCGTCGACCGGGATCTGAAGCTGCCGGAAAGTGAACGCGACCTCGGCAATCTGCTGCCACGAGTTGTAGCCATACCGGGATTGGTGGAAACCCAAGGCCCACTTCGGAGGAAGGGGCACGAAGCCGGTGAGCCTCGCGTAAGCGCGGGCCACGTCGCCCGGCTCGGGACCGGCGAAGACGTAGTAGTCCAACTCCGTCTGATGGGCGCCGAATGTGAGTGTGCCGCTGCCGGCCTTGTCGAGGTCGAAGAAGGGCATTGCCGGGCTATCCACGAAAACGCCGTGGAAAGCCCCGTCGTGAAAACCGTAGTAGAACGGCGTGCTCGAATACAACGGACCATCGAACTCACCGTAGCCAAAATGGTCGGTGTTGCGCATGAGGTAGTCGCCGCCCCGGCGATCGATGGGCCCGCCGCGCAAGCCCAGCCCCATGTACCGCTCACCGTCCAGGGCGATTTTTCGATTGAAGAGGGTTTTCGAGCCTGGAATCCACCCGATTGCATCGTCGGCGTCCGCGGAGATGACACGACCGTCCGGACGTAGCGCAATGACGCGGAAGGGATGCTTTTCGACGATGACGGAAAGCGCCGGCGTAGATAAGAACGTGGCGTTCTGACTGTCGTGAATGACGGCGCTGGGCGGCTGCAATCCGCTGGGCGCGATGGCTCCGCTCAACCAATCCGTGAACGGGCCGGTCATGCTCACGCGGACGCGCAGCATGTCGTCGGCGAGCAACTCGACTCGCGCCGCATTTCCATCCTCGAGGGCGAAGTCCACAGCATCGCCGATGACCGTCGTCGTGAGCACGTCACCCAACATCTCAATTGGACGGGAGGACGCTCCGTGCTTCGTCCGCGCGTGCTCGAACTGCGACCGCGGAACGCCGCGAGTGCGGGGAGGCTGGGTCGCATCGTCGACGTGCGGAATGCCCAGGAAGCCATTCCAAGTCGCCAGCACCGGCTTGGGCGTACCGTCGAGACGCAGAAGCCCGGCGTGCGCCCAACTGAGTGTCGTCGGATCGGTGCCGTAGTTATTCCCGTAATCGATCCCCACGAAGTTGACGACGAAGGCGAAGCGATGATCGATCGCTTCTTGCAGAAGGAACCCGATGAAGTTGTTTTGGACTTCCTCCGACCCCGTGATCGTGTAGTCGAGCGGCTGGAAGTAGAAATCTTCGGAGATGAAGCCCGTTTGGTCGATGGCCAAGGGCTTGCCCGCGTCCGCGCCGACGGCGTAGAAGCGGTCAAAATAATCGGCGACAACATTGTCGGGGCCGAGAAACGGGTTCTTCGCGACCATGTAGGGATAGGTACTGACGGCAAACACGTCGCTGTTTTGAAGGAGTATCTTGACTTCGTTTTCTAGCACGTCCGGGTACGTGTCGGCCAACTGCTCACGAAGCAAGAAGGACTCGCGGTGCAACCCTAGCATGTGCTCGTAATGCACGGACGTGAAAACGGTTAGTTGAGGATAAAGACCCTTGATGGTCGTGTATACGTGTTCATTCAGTTCCTTGTAGGCCTCCCACTGCAGCGGACGCTTCGCCAGGAGGATGTTGACCTCGACGCCGATCGACAGGAAGGTCGGCTGGAAATGCTCGATGGCGGCGATGACGTAGTTGGTGAACGCCTGCTTAACGTTCGGATGGTTGAAGGCGTACTGGTCCCACGGAGGCGGGAGCGGCATTCGGTTGTGATCGCCCCAGTACGGGGCGAGTTTGTCATAGGAGACGTCAATCGGATTGATGAGCACAGAGACGGCGTGGCGAGGAACGACGGCCACGTCGGAACCACGAAGTACGTTCCAGTGGGCCTGGAGGTTCGGCGGGTACGTGTGATAGTCGGAGCTCAGGAGCGCCTCGGGCCAGGGAAGGCCTTCCTGAAAGTTATGGGCCACCAGATCGGCGTTGTCGTGCAACATGAGGTAACCCACCTGCCGGCCTAGCTCGGTGTCCGCCGGGGGGATGGAAGTGAACCCCATGCGGAAGGGTCGCGTCGCCGGCTTGCTCGGCGTGAAGACGCCCACGAAACCTCCGCCCGGCAACAATTCGATATTCAGGGACGTCGCCGCGTGGACATTGGCGACTGCGTCGCGGTCGAAGGAGGTCTTGGTTGCATCCGCGATCCGGGTGAAGCTGTAGCTTGGCCCGCTCAGAAATGAAAGGGCGAGATTCGAAATCGCCTTCGGGTTGAAGTCGTTTCCGTTGAGGACGAAGAGGTACCAATCGCTCCCTTTGCGGCGGGCCATGGCCACAAGCTCGCCGATCTTGCTGATGTCGAGAACGACGGTCTCATCCCACATCGTGGGAATGGAAAGGAGTACGTCGAGAACGTCGGTCTGCGCCAGAAGGATCGCTGGGTCCTCGGCCAGGTGCGTCAGCGGTGATGTAAAGATGCCCGCGGTGGCGAGTTGATGCGTGAAAGTCGTGTTGCCCAGTTTCCGCGGGTCGAAGGTGACCGGCGTGTAGTCGCCAGGGCTGAGAACGAAGCGCGTAAATGGCAGGATGGCATTGTGCTGTGCGGGCAGGAACTGGTCGTACTCCCAGGCGACCCCATTGAGCTCGAGGCCTGCGAACCCTTCCCGGGTGATCTCGTTGGGATAAGTACGTTCGCGGCCGGTCGGCTTGTTGTTGCCGTGGAAACTGATCATCAGCTCGCGCTCGGCCGCATCACGCAAAGTGTCCTCATAGATCGAGACCGAAAGCTGAGACTCGTTTTCGGCGGCGGCGTTGTTGTCGATTTTGATGCCGACGGCCCCGGCGCTCTTGACTGCATCGAAGAACGGCCCACGCTCTGCGGGCCCCAGAATCTCCCACCAGTTCTTCCAGACCCAAATGTCTATGTCACGACCATCGCTGTGTGCGTAGTTCACGAGTTCCGCCAGTCTGTCGAACTGGTCGGCGCCGTTTGCGGGAAACCCAACCTCCCACCAGGCATCGATGACCACGTACTCCACGCCCATCTGGGCGGCGTAATCGACGTATTGCCGTTGGATGTCGTAAAAGTACCCGGAGTCGAAGTCCGACCAGAAGGACCAGAGCGCTTTTCCCGGCCGTATCCAATCGGTAGCCAAACCTTTGGGGAATAGAGTTGGATCGGGAGGCGGGCTGACGTTCTGGACCATGTCCGAGTTCACCAGGCCGTTTAAGTCCGGGCTGAAGATGACCAGCCGCCAGGGAGACGCCGATCCGCCCGCAACTTCCCACGACTCGTCGTCGAGGAATTCGGGGAGGATCCGCCGCGAAACCAGGTCGGAGGCGTAGGTCATGCCGCTATAGCCGGAGAGACGACCCTCGGTGAGCGTAAGGAAGCCCGCGTCATTGGGAAGCTCGACGGTCGCCGGCGGGCCCATCGAGTTGTCGAATTGCCCGATGGGAGCGCCGAAGTAGATCGATTCGTAGTTTCCGGTGTTGGGCTGGAACCAGACGAAACTTCCGTCGGGGAGCGTCCAGCGGGTGCTCTCGTCCGTGATCGTTCGCGGCCCCGTTCCCGGGATTACGTATCGGAACGCGGCGCCGTCGTCGAAGACGCGAAACACCATGTCGAAGGCGACATCGCCCGATCCGACGCGGCGGACGGTGACGGTGACCTCGTTGCAGTGATTCACGGCCAGCGAATGTGCGCCGCGGGTGGCATAGGTTTCAAGGATTTCTTGGGGAGCAGTAGCGTCGAGATTGGTGACGCCTTCGCCGAGGTCGATGCCGTCCACGACGATGCCGAGCGGCGAAGTCTCGATGAAGTCGGTGCCGCGATGACTGAGGCGATACTGCAACTGACCGTCGGCGCTCACGCTGACCTCGGCGAGCACATCGGTATTGGGGCTGGAGATGGAGATGGGCGGAACCCAGGCTGCGTCTCGTTTGAGCGGCAGGCCAAAAACCTTGTGGAAGAGCCGCGTCGCCAGTTTTCGGTTGCCATCGGCGTCGTACAGGCCGATGAACTCGAAGCCCTTGAGGAACTCCATCAGGGTCGCGCTAATGAAAGGCGGGTCCTCGAGCGCACGAGCGCGGAGCTTCTCCATGTGCGCCGTGAGGTCGCGGACAGCGAAATTAACGATGAACTCGACGCCTCCGTGCTTCTGGGCCTCCGAGAACAGCAGCCGAAGGTAGCGCTCCTGTTTTTCCTCCGTGGCGTCGAAGGGAAACCCGCGGATATCGAACGGCGTCGAACCGTAGCCGGTCTCGGTGATGGCGACGGGCTTGTCGGTGATCGCCCGCACGGTGTTAAACAGCTCATCGACCGTGGACGCCAGCGTGAGATTGGCCCCGTACAGCGTCTTGAGCGGGTACAAGGAAAGCCCCACGACGTCCGTGTAGGGGGCGATGTCCCGAAGCGCCTGGAGGTGCAGATCGTGGAGGTAGGGACTCAAGATTCCATCGATCAACACGGACATGCCGAACTCGTCGGACATGAAGAACTCGGCCACGAAGGACACCACGATCTTCACTCGGTCATAGGCCGGGTCGGACCGGAGCTGCTCGTAGATGAAGCGCTGGAGGCACACGACCTTCTGAAACTCCTCAGGATGCGTCGGGTCGATGGCCAGATTCACTTCCAAGCCGGTAATCAGGTAGTCAGGATCGTAGTATTCGATGACGCGACGCAGGTAGTTCAGAAATGCCGTCCTGACCACATCGGAGTCCAAGTCGAGAGAATCGAACGGCGGGGGCAGAAGCCGATCGCGATAATCCTGAAAGACGCCCGTCCCGACCGCCTGGAAGTTGTCGTCGTGATAGAAGCCTTCGCCGAACCCCCAGTATGGGGCGAGCACATTGCGTGGAATGCCCAACGCATTGACGGATACCGCGACGGCGATTCCCGGGGGATGGCGGTCCCGGTGCTTGGCCCAGGAGTCCTTGAGGTGTGCACTGTAGGGTAGCTCCGGCGAGGAGAACGTATCCGCCAACGCCTCCGTCCAGGGAACCCCGTTGTCGAAGTGGTGGGCGACGAGATCGACATCATTGCCGATGGCGGCGAACATGTTGTCCATCACCTCCTCGATGAGCGGCCCGCCGGGGTTCAGGTCGTACGGGTGCGGCGTCATGCCCAGCAAGAAGGAGCGTGAACTCGGCGGCGCCACGCGCCACCAGTTCCGTTCGAAGGCCAGGTTACGCAATGAGTGGTAGCCGGTTTTCGCAGCGCCCGCGCCTTCGAATGCTCGTAACCCGAGCGTTTGGAAGTAGGCGGTAGCTTTTTCGATGGTCTGCGGCGTAGCTCCGTGGATGGGGCGTACGGCTTCGGCCAGGGCGCGCTGGAGCGTCCAATCATAGAGCCGGGTGAAGCAGGCGGAACGGACTCGCTCGGCATTCTGGTCCCAGACTTGGAAGAAGGCGTGTAGGAACTGGCTCTGCATCGTCGCAGAACTGAAGAGCGCCGGCGACGTCGGATAGCCGACGGACTGAAAGGCAAAGGCCTTGTCCGGATACTGACCGAGCAGTTCCTCAATCTGCCCGTGCACGCTCTGCGGTGCTATCGCCGTGAAGTTCGGATTCCTCGGGAAATAGGTCACGCTGACCACGTCCGCGGCGGTATTCAGGGCGTCCATCAACGAAGCCGAGGGCTGCGTCATCAGCCCGCGATGGGACGCGTTGACTGCGATGGCGACTTGGCCGCCCCAGAGCGCCCGGGCGTAGGGGGAAACCTGCCCGAGGAAGTGGTGGAAGTCGCCCCAGAACTGCGGGTCCGGCTGCACGACGAGGTAACGGTCCACCTCGTGCCCGATGTCAAGTACAATGACCGGCAGGTCGGGGAGGGCACTTCGGACAAAATGCAGCAGCCCCTTGAAACGAGCGACGAAGACCGGATCGTTGAAGCGGATCGTTCCTTCACGGAGGGCCTGCGCGAGGTCGGTTGGGATAGTCAGTTGGTCCTCGACGATCGGGCTGACCGTCAAGTGTGCAACGAAGCCATCCGCGGCCAGGTCGTCGTTGATGGCCCGAAGAAGTTGGGCCTGGGGTCCATCGAAAACGCCCGGCGCGCTCTCCAAGAACGACCATACCAAGGGCAGCATCGTGGCCTCCGCGCCGAGCTCGCGAGCGAGTTTGGGGGCACGGATGCCGTTGGACGGGCTGTCCCCGAAATCCAATCCAAGGACTCGGCTGTTCTTGCGAACGATTTGGGGAATGATGGTGTTGTCCGAATCGTCGGGGTCCCATCCCCAAATCAGACTCCCGGGGAAAGGCTGGACCCCGCAATGCTGCACGGCCCCGTGTGCGTCGCCGAACCCGTCGCCGTCGCTTTCGATGTAGTAAGTGTGGAGTGTGGTTAAGCGGGGATCGAACGGCGCACAATCCTCGAAATCCGAGACGCCATCCAAGTCCTGGTCGGGCAAGCCGCCTGCTCCCACTGTGGGTGCGAAACCCAAGAGCAGCAGGAGCGCGAACCGCAGACCGGTGCGAAGAGCTCGTTTCATGGCGAGCCCCCCATGCGCGACGTTCCGCGCATGATCCGCCCGGGCTTGGCGAGGACTTCCTCGATGTACGGCAGGGCCAGCTCCTCGCGCCAGCGCTGCCCGGCGGGGCGCAGATTCCCTGCCCCATCGTACAGGCCGATGTCGCGGAAGAACTGCAAGAACTCCACGAAGTTGGCGCTGCCCTCGCCAGTGCCGTTGCCGATGGCGTCCACCAGCCGCTGCCAACCGAGATCGCTGTCCCTGATTTCGAAATTGACGATGAACTCCACGGGGTGGCGTCGCCGAGCGAGTTCGCGGAAGAGAAGTCGATAGTGGCGCTCCTGCTTCTCCGCGGTGCCGGTGTAGACGAAGCCATCGAGGATGTCATAGGGATCGGCCGTGTAGCCGCCCTCGGTGATGGCGATGGGCTTCTCTCCGGCTCCGAACTGATCGAGCAGGTCAAACAGTTCGTCGTACAGGATCGCCGGCATGGTGTAGGCGCTGTACTTGCCGAAATGCGGGTAGTGGGACAGGCCGACGATATCGGTGTAGCGGAGCATGCGGCTCAGGGCGTCAAGTTGCGCGTCGCGCACGCCCGGCTCCTGTTCATCGAACTTGTAGGGTACTCCGAACTCGTCGATCATGAAGCTCGTCGAAGAAAACGAGACCATGATCGGGATGTGCGCATAGAGCGGCTGCGCCTTCAGTTGTTCATAGAGCCATCGGTGCATGTCGAAGTACTTCTCGTATCGCTCTTGATCCTGAACGAGAGCAGCGCTGACTTCGATGCCTACGGCCAGATAGTCCGGCTGAAAGTAGTCGATCATCCGCATGGCATACTTCAGGAAGGCGATACGCACCGGGACCGAGTCGAAATCGTACGCGTCCCACGGGGGTGGGAGGGCGCGTTTGTCCCCGTCCGCGAACACGCCGTTGGGCACGCGATTGAAATCCGCATCGAAATCGAACCCCTGCCCGTATCCCCAATAGGGGGCCAGCAGGTGCCGAGGCACGCCCAGAGGGTTGATGGAAACCACGACCTTGTTCCCGGACGGTATCGTGTCCCGGTCGTTCTGAAGAGTCGCTCGGACACTATGGCTGTAAGGCAGCTCCGGCGAAGAGAAGGTATCCGCTAAGGCCTCGACCCACGGCACGCCGCCATCCAGGTGAACGTGCGAAAGGTCGGAGTCGTTTTGGAAGTGGCTCCGCATCCAGGAAAAGACCTCGATCTGCGTGGGGGCGTCCGGCGGCAAGTCGTACGGCGTCTGAGTGAATCCCATGTGGAAGGGGCGCGAAGTTCGCGGGACGTCGCGAAACCAGCCGCGGTCGAACGAGTGGTTGCGAAGCGTGTTGTAGGCCGTCTTATCTGAGCCGGCGCCGGCGTGGCTGCGTAAGCCGAGCGATCCCAGGTATCCAATCAGGCGCGCTCGGTTCGCCGGTCCAACATGGCGAAACTCCGGAGAGTCCGCCATGATCGTCGCCTGGGCCTGCGAGATGTCATGAAGCGGGCCGAAGGAAACAAAACGAACAACCGTCTGCACCTGGTCCCAGAATTCAAAGAAGGCGTAGAGGAACTGACTCTGTTTGGTCGTCGAGCTACCCGTGATCGGGGCGGACGGGTAGCCCACGGCCTGAAAGTAGACCGGTTTCGGGTACGCGAGGTCGTCGATTTCGTAAAGCTGATCGAGCATCTGGACCGGGTCTTGGACCGTGAAATCGTCGCGGCGTGGGAAGAAGGTGAGGCTCACGATGTCGTCCACGAAACTGAGGACCTCTCGCAAGGGGCCGTACTCGGGGTTCAGATAGCCGCCCGTGCTCCATGTGGACCCGACCGGCACGGAGTCGCCCCACAGCGTCTTGATTTGCTCTCTGGCGGTGCGATGGAAATCCACGTACGAGATCCAGAACGCAGCGTCGTCCACCTCGGCCAGCAGCTTGTCGATCTCATGACCGATTTGAACGGAAACAACCTCGAGATCGGGAAGCTGTCCGTGGATGAAGGCGAGCAAATCCGCAAAGCGGGCGACGACCGCGGGATGGTTGAAGTAGAGCTGCCGGGTTGACAATCCTTGTGCCAAGTCTTCCGGCACGGTGAGCACCCCGGAGACCATGGGGCTGATCGTCAGGCTCACCTTGAGGTTCTTCTCGGAGTAGATTTGGTTGGCCAGGGCGAGCGTCGGTACTTGGGGTCCATCGAACGCGCCCTTGCCGGTCTCGACGTCGCGCCACACGACATGGAGCGTGGTGGCGTCGGGACTTAGATCGATGAGGGCTTCGTCGGGGAATTCGCCCGCTTCGCTGGTTCTGAAATCCACACCCAACAGCCGTTCGCCTTTGAGCTGAGTCTCGATGAACAAAAACCCGTCGAAGTCCCACGGGTCATTCGTCCACGCCACCAAGCCCGGGGCGGGAACCAGCTCGCACACGTCCACCGCGGTCTCGATGTTGAAGTCCGGCGGAACGAGAGGTTCCTCACGGTGCACGCCAAAACTGTCCTGATCGTAGTCGTGGTAGAAGGTGTGCGTGCTGGCCAGCCGTGCGTCGAGAGGCGCACAATCCTCCTGGTCATAGACTCCGTCGCCATCCGCATCGATGGGGGCGGGCGTTCGATCGTTCGAAAAGATGCCGCCGCCCTCGGTGCCTACGTAGATGACGTTGTGATCCACGGGATCGACGAGGAGCGAGGTGACGTTGAGATTGAACAGACCTTCGTTCAAGGGCGCCCAGTTCTCTCCGGCGTCCTGCGACACCCACGTGCCGGAGCCCGTCGTCCCGACGTACATCGTGTCCGGGTCGACCGGGTCGATCGCGATCGCGAGAATAAAGGGGTTCCCGATCTCCTCGCCCACAACGTCCCAAGTAATGCCGCCGTTGGTCGTCTTGAGAAGCCCCACGCCGCTCGCGGACGCGTAAACAGTGCCCCTAAACTGAGGGTGGATCGCGAGAAACGTAACGATGGGCTCGGCCAACTGCGGTTCGATGCCGCCGAGCCAGGCGTCGCCGCCATCAACCGTGCGGAAAAAGCCGTTCCCGAGACTGCCGAGATAGACGGTACCGGGGTTCCTTCCGGCCTCCAGGGTCGAGCCTTCGACTTCGGCAAAACCCAAAGCACCCGGCGCCCAGAAGTCCCCCTCATTGATGGAACGGAAGACCCCGAATCCGCGTGTCACGGCGTACAGGATCCGACTGTCGGAGGGCTCCACGAGGACGCGAGTCACGGGAATGGACTCCAGCCCCACGTTCGCCGGTTGCCACAGCATCCCACCGTCAATGGACTGATAAACGCCCTTGGCCGTCGCCGCATACAACTTTCCGGGATTGGCCGGATGGTGGGCGATGCTCTCCACAGATTCCGTTTCCAGCCCGGCACTGCTGTTGATCCACGTGGCGCCGCCGTCAACCGAGCGGCTTACCCCAACAAAATGGCCCGGCTCGTTGAGAGCGGCTGCGAGCAGCGTGTTAGAGCCGGCGGCGATGACGATCTGGCTGGCGAAGTGTCCGTCGAATCCGGCATCGATTGCGAACCAGTCTTGCCCACCGTTCGCGGACCGGTAGATGCCGGCATTGCCGGCTGCGGCATAGACGCTGCCATCGCCCGGGTCAACGGTGAGTGAAACGACCTGATAACCGCGTAGAGAGGGTTGCCGTGACACCAAATCGGTTTTTCGAAAGCCCGTGCGCGGCCGTGGACCGCGGGATAGCGCGGCGTTCGCCTCAGTTGTCGACGGAGCGCGCGACTCCGCGAACGCCTGCTGCGGCGTTTCCCAGCTCGCGCCGCCATTACGACTCCGAAAGACGCCCTCTCGCTCGGCCGAGGCGTACAGTGTTCCGTCGCGGGGATCGATCGCCAGCGCCAGAATATTCGCGGGCGGCAAGCCGTGATTCGCTCGCGTCCAAGTCAGGCCGGCATCTCTGCTGACGAAGACGTTCCCGGCCGAGCTTCCAAGGTAAACTAAATCTCTGTCCCGTGGGTCGACTGCCATGGCGAATACGAGCGACGTTTTTTGGCCGAGTTCCTTGAAGCTCTCCCCGCCGTCCACTGTCTTGATTATGCCAAGCGATGTCGCTGCGTAGGCCACTTTGTGGTCTTGGGGGTCGATCACGATGCTGAATACGTTTCGATCGTCCCACCCCCGGTTCAGCCAGTTGTCGCCGCCGTCGGTGCTCCTGAAAATGCCCCCGCCCAGAGAGCCCGCGAACATGAGGCCGGGCTCTTGCGGGCTCGCGGCGAGTCCGCGTACGAATAGGGTCATTCCGTCGCTTGCGCGGGCGAAGGTCGATCCGGAGTCGGAACTGGCATACACACCTTGTGCATCCGAGCCGACGAAGAACTTGTTGGAGGTTACGTGGCTTACTGCAAGAGGAGCGCTGGTCAGGAACGGAGCGCCCGCTGCGCTCTGCGTCCAATGTTGTCCGCCGTCTTGGGTGGTGTAGATCCCCACGCCGGCCACGAAAACGTGCAGACGGTCGCGGTCCTCGTCATCGACCAGGATTTCCTGCACGAATCCGTTTGGCAGGCCGCTGCCCGCCGGAGTCCATCCATCGCCGCCATCCGTGCTCTTGTAGACCAGTCCGGCGCTGCCGGCATAAACGATGTCGCTGTCCGTCGGGTCGACGGTCAGGCTGAACACCACCTGCACATCGAGCCCAGCGTTGACCGACTCCCAGGTGAGCCCGTTGGTGACGGAGCGATGGACGCCTCCCCCATTCGTGCCCACATAGGCTCGAAACGGGTTCCCCGGATCGGTGGCGACGCTGATGATCGGTGCTGCGATCTCATCCGCGGTCGGGAACCACTCGCTTCCCTCATTAAACGAAACGTAGAGCTCGCCTTGGCTTGTAACGGCGTACAAGTTGCCGAAAGGAGCGGCACCCAGGGCGAGCACGGGATCGGCCGGAAGGCCTGTGTTGATGGACTGAAAACTCAGTCCATCGTCAACCGTCTTGTACGATTGGGCATTGGCGGTCGCGACATAGGCCACGCCGGGAAAAACGGGATCCGCCAGGACCTCCAGCACAGGCACGGAGACGGCGAAGCCCGCAGGCGCCTCCCAGCTGGCTCCGTCGTCACGACTCAGGAACAGGCCCGCGTTCGTCGCTGCGTACAGCGTGTAATTCCCTACCGGCGATTGCGAAAGGGAGAAGATGCGTGTCGGGACGATCCCATCGGATGAGGACTCCCAGGTGATCCCCCAATCCGTCGATTTCCAGACGCCGCCGCGCTCCGTACCGGCGAACACAGTCCCTAACTCCGTCGGGTGGGGAGTCAAAGCGAAGACGGCCTTGTCGAAACCATCGTCGGTGAACCACGGCAGCGTGCCGTCCGTCTTGAACGCACGGGAGGCGACGTGGACGCCATTGTCCGTGCCGCCGAAAATGATCGACTCCCCCCCCCTTGCCACACCGGCGAGGGCGCCTGCGAAGAGGTTCTTGATTCCGCGGGTAACGTCAAAGAAGTTCTGGCCATCGTCGATGGTGGCCACGAACTCCGATCCCAGGGCGGCCACGTAAACCGGACTTCCCGAGCCATGGATGTGCAGAAGGCGCGAGGGCCTTGGGGTCCATGCCGACCAAGTAGTCGCCGGCGGACTCAAGACGAAGACACCGCTCTCCGTCGCAGCGAAAAGGCGTCCGTCGGCTGGGTGTTCGAGGACATGATGGACAGGCGTTTCGGGCAGGTCGAACGTAATATCGCTCCAGGAATCATTCCCGGCGCTCCGCCGAAAAACGCCGCTGTTCGTTGCCGCGTAGAGGTCCGTGCCGCCGGGAGAGAAGCCCAGCCAGTTGACATCGCCGGGGCCCATTCCCTGGCTGAAGGTCTGCCATGTCTGGCCCGCGTCGACGCTCCGGTAAGCGCCGTCTTGGCGGGCCCCCATAAACACTTGCCCCGCGGCCAAGGGGTCGAAGGCGAGCGTTCGAGCGGATATTCCCTGCCCGGACGTGGTGTCGTTCCACGACTCGCCCGCGTCGGTCGAGCGGAATACGCCGCTTTCGGAGGCCACCAGGATTGTGCTTGGGGTCGCGGGGTCGATCGCCAAGGCGGATACGGTGGCGTCCGGGAGACCCTGCTGCTGGTGCGTCCAGTGAATCCCCCCGTCCACGGACTTGAACAAGCCGTTGCCGAACGTCCCTACATACAGCACGCCCGGCTGGCTGGGATCGTAGGTGATCGTGAAGATCGTAAAGCTCGAAAATGGTGAGGCCACGTGTGTCCAGCGGATTCCACCATCGGTCGTTCGGTAGAGTCCGCCGAAAAAGGTGCCGGCGAGGATTTCCCCTTCCGTGTGGGGTGATGGAGCCAGGGCGAAAACCGAGGCGTTATCCGGCCCAACGGGTGACCACTCGCACCGCGCGCGGTCCGGGGGCGTGCCGGCCATCAGGAGGCACAGCGCCACGCCGCCGCGAACCCAAGTCTGTTGGTTCGCTCGTGTCATGAACGTCCCGGCAATGCAAAAGCGATACGCGCTGCGGATCACCGCCCCCCACAAGCGGACATGCGTATCGTTGTCCCCGCTCCGAACCGGTGGATGGCCTCATGCTATCCGGGGCTGGGCGGCTATGTCAAGGAAAGGCAAGAACAGCCGGTGTACGTCCCAATCTACGTTCGTTATCCCGCTTGACCGTCCGATGTTATCGCCAGGCAAACGTAGAGTTGATTCTGTATCGCGGTGGTTGCGGGAGCGCGAAGACATGCGGTATACAGAGCGGATGGCCCAAGCCCCTTGGACTCGCCGCACTTCCAAGAGCGACCCGTTGGCTGCCTCCAGTTTGTGATTTGAAATGGGCCTGTGATGCACTCAGCGCCTCGAATAATCGACACGGATGTGGCTGCGGCCTGGAAAGCCGCGACCAAGAACGTGGAGCCGGTTTTCGTGCCCGCCAACGTCTATACGGACGACCGCGGCTGGTCGATCATGAACCAGTTGCAGGGCGTGCTTTCGTCCGAGGGGCAAATCAACTTCTCGCTCATGTACCCCGGCGTCGTCAAGGCATGGCACCGCCATCGACTACAGACGGATTTCTGGTTATGCGTTCAGGGTCATTTGAAGGTCGGGCTGCACCGCCAGGAAGACGGCTGCACCTGGATGGCGATCGTGGGTGAGATGAAGCCCGGCGTGCTGATCATCCCGCCGCCGCTGTGGCATGGGGCGGCTGTGGTGGGGCCGGTTAGTACGGCGCTCTTCTATTACGTCACGCGGGCGTACGATCCCGCGGCGCCCGACGAAGAACGTCGCTCCTATGACAGCGTGGCTGGCTTCGATTGGGGGACGTCGCATCGATAGGAACCGTACGACCATCACACGACGTTCCAAACGACCGTCAACAGGAACCAGGCGACGGGCATGGCGAACATGGGGCTGTCGATCAAGTCCAGGATCCCGCCGTACCGCGGGAGGAGGTTGCCCGAGTCTTTCACCCCGCCGTCTCGTTTCAGGCAGGATTCGAACAGGTCGCCGATCTGTCCCGCGGCGGAGACGGCCAGCCCCAGCAGGAACCCGCGCCAGACGGGGCTGATCGAATCGACTTGCTGCCGAACGCTGAACGAGCGCGTGACGTCGTGCAGCAACTGCACCCACGGCTCGTCGCTGCCGGGCGCTGCAACCCAATGGGGCAACGCCGCGAAGAACATTCCGACCAGCGCGCTCCCTAGGAGCCCGCCGATCGCGCCTTCCACGGACTTGCCGGGACTCACCTCGGGGATCAGCTTGTGCCGTCCGAGCGCCGTTCCCACGAAGTACGCCCCGATGTCCGAGGCCTTGGTCACCAGGATGACCAGCAGCAGCAGCCACGCGCCTTCTTGTCCGGGAATGTCCCGCCCGCAGCGGAGCATCAACCCGAACGAGCCTAAGAAGCCCACGTAGAAGACCAGAAGAAAGGTGGCGCCCACGTCGCGGACCGTCCCCTGCGGATCGCGTCGCAGCACGGCCAGCAGGCCGGTGCCAAGAACAGTCACCAAAAGGACGACGAGTTGCCAGATCAACCCCTCCTGCTCGACGGCGCCGTCGCCCAGCCACCCCGCCGACGACAGCCACGGCGCCAGCAGCAACGCCACGATCATCAGATTGCCGAACAGGGTATGGGCCCGCGCTCCCTTGGCCTTGAGGATGCGGTTCAGCTCCATGCTCGCGCGGATCAGGACCATGATGAAGATCGCCGGGATCAGGCTGCCGCGCTGAAACAACTCGCCGAAGGGTCCGTAACGGCTCACCGCCTCGCGGGCGACGTACACGTCCGTGATGAATATGTTGACCAGAATCAGGATCGCGAAGATGCCCCACGCCATGCGCTGAAACATGCCCAATTCGTAACGCACCGGGCCGGTCCGTGCAACGGGCGCGCATGGCCGGGTAGTAGTTCAGTGTGAGGGAGGCACGGTCAAACGACGGGGTGGCGGATCAGAGGTCCCGGCAAACCAGCCCGACGACGATTCCCTGGATGGCGAAGTCACGGGTGGAGTCGATGAGCACCGGAGCGATGCGCGGGTTGTCGCCGCGGAGGATGACGAATCGCTTCGCCTCCCGCCATTCGACGAAAATGCGCTTGAGGGTGGCCTCGCCGTCCACCAGGCAGGCGCAGATGCGCCCTTGCACCAGTTCCGGCTCTACGTCCGGCCGGTAATGGACCAGGACGATATCACCGGGCTTGAGCGTGGGCTCCATGCTGTCAAACGAAAGCCGCAGGCAGTAATGATCCGCCGACCACTGGTGCCGAAGGACAGGGAACATTTCGAGCTGCTCTTGCGATGCCGCGGGCGGGCCGGCCGGCACCGTGCCAAAGAGCGGCAGCGCCCTCGTCTCGTGCGGCTGGGGGTTGTCGTGGGCCGCGCCTCCCCCGAGCAGCACGCCCTGCGGCACGTCGAGGGCCACCGAGAGCGCGTCCACCGTTCGCTTCCGCGGGCTGGCCAACCCCCGCTCGATTTGCGAGATGTATCCTTGGTTCACCCCGGCCGCCGCCGCCAGTGTCTGCTGGGTCATGTGCAGTTCCCCGCGCCGTCGTCGAATGCGGTCGCCGATCGACTCGCGGATCCGTTTCTCGATCAGCGCCGGGCCGATCCCTCCGCGACGATTACCCTGCGCCGCACGGTCCCCGCCTTTGTGGCGTCGCGTCTCCACGCCGGAAGGATAATCTCACCGATATTGTCAAGCAATATGCGAACAATAAGTGAGCACCAAGGGGACGACGACCCGTCACGCACGCCGAAACAGCAGCGCCGCGTCGTGGCCGGTGAAGCCGGTGGACAGTTTGAGCATCGTGTTCACCTTGCGGTCGGTCCGGTTGACCGCCAAGGGAATCGGGAAGCCGTCATTGGCGCGGGCGCTGTGCGGTGTGGCCGGGACACACTCATGCTTCACAGCGAGAAGCCCGCCGATGATCTCCATGATCCCGCTCGCGGCCAGGAGGTGGCCGGTGTACGGCTTGAGCACCGTGGCCACGGCCCGCTTCGCTCGCCCATCCAATGCTTGACCCAGGCATGATGCTTCGTAGCCATCGGACAAGCTGGTGCTCGCCCCGTGAGGAATGACTAGGTCCAGTTCTTCAGCCGTTGTCCGGCATGCATCCAAGGCTTGGGTAATGACCCCCCGCAGCCGCGCGGAGCGAACGTCGGGGATGGTCTGTTTCCATCCTTGATGGGCGAAGGCGCCGCCCTCATAGATCGCGTAGGGCGTGGCGCCGCGCCGCGCGGCGTGATCGGCGGATTCCAGCACGATCGCACCCCCACCTTCGCCGACGTAAAAGCCGCTCGACGACGCGTCGAAGGGCTTCATGCCCGCCGCGTCCTTGGCGTAAAGGTCGAGCCTGTGGAACCATTCGAGGCGCACGCCGGTGTCGAAGGCCTCCCCGCCCGCGACGATCATGGCGTCGGCTTGGCCGGAGCGGATGCGCTGGGCAGCCACTTCGACGGCGAAGGCGCCCGACGTGCAGGCATTATGAACGCTGGTCGAAAAGCCATGCAGCGACAGCCCCTTGCTCATCAGGTGGACGTAGAGAAACGCCTGCATGCTGTAGAAGTACGGAGCAAGAAGGTCGTACACCCGCGGGGGACCGCCGGAGGGCGGCGGGCCGGAAAGAAGCTCGAACAATCGCCGCACCGTCGCCTCGACGCCCGGGGCCTCGAAAACCTGGATCACGCCGAGGTTGTTGTGCTCCGGATCGTAGCTCAGCTTCGCATCGGCGAGGGCGAGCTGGACGGCCAGCATCGCGTAAGCGAGGTCGCGGTAGCCCGGGCATTCCTGTTCGGCGAGGAAATCGAAGAACCGCGCCGCGCCGGGCACGTCCGCGTTGGCGGGCATGGAGACGATGGGCAGCTCGATCATCCGACCCACGTCCACGGGCAGCGTGCGCGACGGCGCCTCGCAACGGCCCGCGAGGCCGTTCCAAAACGCGGCCGCGCCGACGCCCAGTGGACTGACGGGTGCTACACCGGTGACGACGATGGCGCTCATTCCACGGACAACCAGTCCTTCTGTGAGATCGACGCCTCTTTGAGGATCCTTTTCAGGAGCTCCATGGCGATGTCCCCTGGGTGCGGGTTGGGGATGGTTAACGCGAGATTGCCTCGAACCATGTAGGGATGCTTTCCGCCCTGATGAGGACCGTCAAAACCGAGCCGTCGCAGTCGTCGGACGAGCTCCCGCCACGAGATCGGCGTCAGCCTACGTCCCAAACCGAAGGGTCCTTGCAGCGATGACCTTGTTCTTGCCAATCGGAGGAATCGTGAGGCCCTTTCTGAGCCGCACAATCAGCCAGCCTTCGATGACCTCCGCCAGGCGCTTGCGGCACTCCTCGAGCGTCTTTCCCGTCGCCCACACACCCTTGAGAACCGGTACCCGTCCGAAATAGGGATGAGCCTTGTCCTCCAGTTTCTCGTAGGTGGCTCTTGCGAGAGCTGCGTTGATATACTCAACGATCATCTCGTTCTCCACGTCGTGGACGGATTGTAGGTTCGGATGCCGGGAATGGAAAGCCGTTGCCTGAGTATCCGAATCGGCATCTCGCGTGTGGGCGCGTCGTGGGTGTTCACGCTGCAGCGAGAACGGTGCTGCTGTTGTATCCGCCGAAGCCGGCGGAGTTGTTCAGCACATAGCGCACGCGGGCCGACCGCGGCGCTTCTTGAATCGCGTCCTGGGCGCAAGGTTGGAGCACCTTATCGAGATGCCAGGTGGGAATCAACGTCTGATGTTGGATGGAAAGGACACAGGCGGCGGCCTCTACCGCCGCGGCCGCGCCCATGGTGTGCCCGGTGAGGGCCTTGATGGAGCTGAAGGGCACGCCTCGCGGGAAGCATCGGTCCATGACCGCGACTTCGATGGCGTCGTTCTGCGGCGTGCCGGTGCCGTGGGCGCACACATAATCGATGTCCGCGGCGCTCAGGCCTGCGTCACGAAGGGCCTCCGTCGTGGCACGGCCAAGGCCGTCGCCCTCGGGGTGCGGGCGGGTGGGGTGATAGTTTTCGCAGGCTACGGCCGCGCCGAGCAGCCGGGCGCGAATCGTCGCCCCTCGTGCCCGGGCCGACGATTCTCGTTCGAGTACGAAGATCACGCCGCCCTCGCCGACGAGCAGTCCGTCGCGTTTTTCATCGAACGGCCGGCAGGCTTCGGCCGCCATCACCCGCAGTCGCATGAACCCAATGAACGCCAGGCGGCTGAATCCGTCAGACCCCCCGGCGAGCGCCAGGTCGCACCGGCCGTCCAGCAACTGCCGTCGCGCGGCGGTCAGGGCCATGTTGCCGGCGGCGCATGCCCCGTACAGGTCGCTCGCCGGCGCTTGAAGGCCGAGATCGTCCGCCACGTTTCGCGCAATGCAGCCGGGCGCGCCGCCGATGATCTGACGCGCATGGTCTTCGGAAAGCCAGTCCTCGGCCGGCGCCGTCAGGCGATTCTCGATGAACTCCGTTTCGCCCATCGTGGTGCCGACGATGACCGAAACGCGTGCAGCTTGAAGGTCCTCGGATCGCAATCTCGCATTCGCGACGGCCTGCCTTGCGGCCGCCACCGCAAGCTGCGAGGCGCGCCCCATCGGCCGCTCGACACCCAGAGGTTCGCGCACCTGGCAGCCGACTTTGCGGGACAGCTCGCTTGTGTCCAGGCAGTCGATCGGCGCAGCGCCCGACCGGCCCGTGCGGAGCGAATCCCAGAAGGTCTGCTCGGTGCAGCCGATGGGTGAGAAAACCCCCATCCCCGTGATGACCACGTCGTCCGCCATCATTTCGGCCTCGTTGGCAGCTTATCGCACCAGCCCAAAACGCAGAAACGCATGAGAAGGCATCAGGCATTGGGCAATGGCCGGTCGAGAGCGAGCCCAATCGGGTTTGAATCCGGTTCGTTTTGAAAACGCCGTTTTTGCGTAAGTCATTGTGCCACCGTCATTTGCATCGATTTCCATCGGGTTCGTTTGGCAGGGGCGGGGGACCCGCCGGCGCGCCGCCGGGTTGCCACTTCGTGCCGCCAGCGCGTCGTTTTCATGTGTTTGCGCGCCGCGAATGTGCCGTCTGCGCGCCGCCGGCGCGCCGCCTGCGCGCCGCTTGGGACGGGCGGAATGCGCGCAACTCATTATCGTGCAAGGGGTTAGGCACAGAGACAACATTGGGATTCTCGTTTTGCGATGGTCGATTGCACGGCGAGAACGCATCGAACGACTCCTGCGCGCGACAGGGGCTACCGCTGTCCATCACTTCAATAACGCGCGGGGCGCTCGCTGGAAAAAAGAAATCGAGTGATCGGGGTTGAGGGGAATGACGGGAACGAGGGATCGAGGGTGGGTACTGATTGTCGATTTTCGATTGGCGATTTCATGCCTGTCGGCGGCGACTGCGGCGACCCGCGGGCGGTGCGAGGGGGGCGACCAGTTGCTCATAAAGTGCGAAGAGGTATTCGAGGCGCTGGCGTTCGGTGGTGAAGGGTTGAGTCCGATAGCACCTATCCACGGCACGATCGAGGGCGTCGTGAGCGCGGCGCAGGGCGGAGGGCATGGAGTTGGGGTCATAGAGGTCCGCAAGGGTGGCGTCGGGAAACTGTGTCCGGGCGTCGAGCACAGCTTGGGCGGCCTCTTCGACACGCCGCTTCTGAGCGTCGGTCACGTTCTGCGGCCAGGGATAATTGTTGTAGACGAGCTTTGCGGAGTAGCGGTAATCGGACTTCAGCCGTCCGCAGACCTGACGCACCCAGGCCATGTGCATCGCGGAGGTGAAAACGCCGAAATGGAACAAGGTCGCGTTGTCAACAACAAGGCAACTGTCCCCCGCCATTTCTTCTGGATCAAGATAACCCATCGGGATGTATGCCCGTCTCTCGGATGTGTGCCGGGGAATCAGTAGGTAGCGGGTCGTGGGGACATTCTCGACATGCCATCTCGTAGGCGTTAGCGCCAACTCGCGCGTCGGCGCGCTGCGACTCGCAAGGCGGAACCTCCTGACCGCCTCCACGCGTTCCAACACGCAAGGCATTCGGCGGAGGCGTTCGGGCGGGCAGTCGCGGAGCCACAGGCACCACCGCGGCCGGTTGTAAAGAAAATCGTCGGCACCCCAGAACTTTCGTATGAATGGGTGCGCCTGCGGCTCCTTCGCGAGAAATGCGTCACGCTGCTCGGTTGTAGAATGTAGCGGGGTACTTCGGCGCCGCGGCCTTCGTTGTGGAGGTCCTGGATGTAGCCTGGGTGTGGGCCTTTCCAAGGTCACGCCCGCGCGACTTGTGCTCAGCGATTAAGCGGCCGCGCCAAAAGAGGTCGATGAAGTCGTACGCGCCGCCAAGGTTCTGGACCGGTTCCTCGAAGGAGGCGACGGTCCGGCGGCGGATGCCGAAGACGTCGAAGAACTCGTTCCAGAACGTCTGGGCCTCAGCGCGTTCACGTGTTGCTTCGGACCAGTTGCGGGCGAAAGTGATGGAGCGCTGGCGGATTTCGTTCCAGGTGAGCGGCAAGCGTCAGCTCCGTTTCACGGCTCGAGGGGATTGTCGAGAGGCAGCGCGGCATGCGTCAAGGACCATCCGCCGGGCTGGGGACAGCCCGGCTCGGATTGCGGCTCGGTGAGAGCCTCGCCTCCCGTGCCCGCTACATGACGGGGTTCGGTCGTCCCGCTGGGACTTGGTTCATCGTGGGGATCGCGTACCCAGCAATGAATTGCTGGGCTAAAGTCACGTGCCCCTCCGGGGCATGAATTGCTGGGCTAAGTTCAAGCGCCCCTGCCGGGGCGGTTTGGAACAGGAGAACAGGTGAGCAGGGGAGCAAATTGTGGTCTCTCACCGAAGGGATTTGAGATTGGAGATTTGAGAACGGCCCTCACTCCGGCCCTCTGAGCGACCCCCTGTGGTCCCCCTTGGTAAGGGGGACGGCCGGGCGGCTGATGTCCGCGGGCTTGCGCCACGCGGCTCTGATCAATCGACAATCGACAAGACGCTCGCTACGCCGCGGCCATGCGCTCGCGCATCATGTCGAAGATGTCGCCCAGGCACTTCACGCGGCGCATGATGTCCTCGGGCAGCTCCATGCGGATGATGGACTCAATCGTGGCGACCATGTGAACGGCGTCGAGGGAATCGAGGCCGACTTCCGGAAGCGGCTTGTTCAGGTCGATCTGGTCGGCGGAGACCTTAAGGGTGTCCGCCAGCCATTGCAGGATTTCCTGTCGAGCCGACTGGTATCGATCCATTTAATCCCCCCTAATGATTCCCGATCCCCCATGTCGCGCCGCCCCTTGTGGGCGTCGCGCCTCGTTCGACGATCGACCTGTGCGCACCGCGGCCAGCGGATATTCGATGTGCTCGGACATCCACTCGGTGACGTTGGCGCGCCACTGGCGATAGCCGTCCGGGTCCTTTGTCGCGCGAACCAGCAACTCGACCCGGTCGCACTCCCGTACAGAAGCCCAGACCGCATCCTGAACCGTTCTGTCCAACCGCTGTATGCAGGCTTCGAAGGCGTCCAGGTGGTTGATCGACCGGGCCTTCAATCCGAAACACATCCCCAGGTGGAAGTGCGGCCGCCATTCGGCGGGCATCTGCGCCGCCCACGAACGCGCTGCTTCGAGCCGATCAGGGTTTACGAATGCGGCTGCAAGCCCAGCACCAGCGGCGATATCTTGCGCAAACGAACCAAACTTCTCGGCGTGCTCGATGAAACGCCGCGGCTCGTCCATGAACATGAACCAGAATGCCCGGCCGACGCCCTGGTATGCGGCGCTACGAGCGTAGCCCGGAAGCACGTCGAGCTGCCGCAGGCTCGCCTCGTCTTTGCGATAGTCGAAGAAAGCGTGCTTGAAGCCGTAGCCGTCGAAGCAAAGGTAGCGGTGCAGGGGATCGAGTCCGTCAACAATGCGCTGCAGCTTCGCCGCGCCGTGGTTGCGCATGCCCGACCAGAAGCCAAGGCCGACGTAATACAGATATCGAAACTCCGGACGGGGCTTGACGACTTCCCGCTCGAACGCCTCCGCGTCGTATCGGAACAAGCGCCGCGCGGTCCAGCCCATGGCGGCGCCTTCTTCGGCGAACGGCTGCTCAAGCGACGGCAAAGTCGAACAATACGTCTGCCACGCGCGCCACGTACGCCCCGTGAGCATGGCGTTGAACCCGCCGGCGAAGCTCGCCAGGATCGAATCGACGCGCTCCTGGTCGCGCGGGTCGGCGACCAGGAGGCCCAGCCGCTTGACGGTCATCCGCCCCGCGTGAATGGTGAACGGTAAGAAGGCAAAGCGCCACCATCCGGTCGCGCAAAGCAGCGCGACCGTCCCAGCGCAGATCAACGCTACCAACCACACTGATGTCATGGATGCTGCCCTAGGCCGCTCGACTTCCAACCCCGCGGGGCTTCACGCGGCTTTTCGTTTGGCAGGGAGATGCAAAGCCGCCGTCCCCCACGACTCGGTCCGTTCGCATTTCATCGGCCACCCCAACCCCGCCGACGAGCGCTTGATTTCGGACCGTCCCTCGCGGGTCCGCCTCCGATTGCCGGGATTATACCCTGCCGGACTGCCGGGCGGAAGCGGCAAATAAGCAGCCGTCTGCCGGCGTGCCCGCGAAGGCATTCCGGGACGCCGGGGCACAATGCTGGAATCCGAACGAGTATACATTTGCCGTTTGCGGCTGTGCTTTCATGCCTTTAGCATCCGCAACGGTTCCGAGGGCTGTTTTCCTATTCTGCCAGCAGCGGGGGCGGATTTGCACTGGCTTTATCGCTATTCGATCCGGCGCCCGTATACGGTTGTCAGCTTGGCCGCGCTCTTGACTCTCGGCTTATCGCCGGGCGTCTTGCGGCTCAAGCTGCGGACCGACGGCCACGCCCTCATTCCCACCGGCGCCCCCGAAATCCGCCACGAGCAGTCCATCCGCGAGCGCTTCGGCTTGGACGACCCCGTCGTGGTGTTCATCCGCTCGCCGCACTCTGACGGAATCTTCAACGTGGGGACGCTGAACCTCGTGGAAGCATTGACGACCGCCTTGTCGAATCTGCAGGACGTTCGCCCCGCATCGCTGTTCAGCCTGGCCACGGAGCACAGCGACAAGGTGTTCTCGGGCACGCTGCGCTTCCGCCGGCTGCTCGAACCCATGCCCCAGACCGCGAAGGAGCTGGCCGACGTTCGGCAGTTCCTGGACGACGTCCGACTGTACAACGGCACGTTGAGGTCCGCGGACAATACTTCGACCGCCGTGATGGTGGGCGTTCCGCCGGGAGCGAATCGGGCCGCGTTCCTGGCCGCGGTGCGCGAGGTCGTCGCCGCCCAAGGACCGGTCCCGGAAACCATGGAGATCATCGGCGCGCCCGTTGCGGAGGCGCTCCTGGGCACGCACATTCTGGAAGACCTCGGCGTTCCGACATCGCTCATGGGATTCCACTCCACGCGCGATGCGGACGCGGCGGCGTGGCCGAGGGGCCTGTCGGAGATTGGACCCTGGATCGCGCAGCGCGTGGGCTTAGTGCCGGTTGCGATCGGGATCATGGCTCTGGTGTTCTTTCTCCGCTTTCGGAGCGTCACGGCCACGGCGCTGCCGCTCATGGAGGTCGGGGCGTGCCTGATCGTGGTCTTCTCGGTGATGGGTTGGCTGGGCGTGCCGCTCTATCTGACGACCACGGTCATGCCGATCATCCTCACCGCGACGGGCGTCACCGACGAAATCCACGTCTTCAGTCGATACCGCCACCAGCTTCGCGAGCGACCGGGCGAGCATCACGTGGCGGTGCTGCTCTCCACGATGCAGGAGATGACCAGGCCAGTGGTCATGGCTTCGATCACCACCGCGATCGGTTTCCTTTCGTTTGCGGTTTCATCCATTGCCCCGGTACGGGCGTTCGGGCTCTTCACCGCCCTTGGAATCCTCTTCTGCATGATCTGGTCGCTGTCGGTGATCCCGGCCATGTTGACCCTCGTCCATCCGAGGCGGTTCGTTCGCCGCCGCGAAGCGAGATTAGCTTCGCCATCTGTCACCCTGAGCGAAGCGAAGGGTCTAGCCGCGGACGAGATGCTTCGCTCCGCTCAGCATGACCTTGCAAGGGGCGGACAGGGAGGGGTCTTCGCGTTGCTGGGGCGGGCAGTACTTCGCGGGCGGTGGGCGGTGATCCTGGGGGTGATCGCCCTGGTTGCGGCGGCGCCGTTCGGAATCCGCCGCATCGTCGTGCAGGACAGTTGGATCGATGGCTTCTCCGAGGGCAGCGATTTCCGTCGCGCGACTGACGCGTTCAATGAGCACTTTCTGGGCACGCACATCCTGCACGTCTGTCTGGACGGCGGTCATGAACTGATCAGCGGGCGCATCGGCGGGAATGCCGTGGACGTTCGCTCGGTCAAGCTGCCGTGGTATTTCGGAAACGACCCCCAAACGCTCATCGGGCGCAAGCTTCGCCTCACGCGGGTCGACGATACGTCCGTCGGCCCGCCGTCCCGGGCCGAAGAACTGCAGCGCACCTGGGCCACGTGGATTCAGGGCGCCCGGCGGCTGGGCGACGAGGTGATCGTCTCGGGCGATCCGCGGCACGGGTCGGCCGCGTTCGCCCTGCGAAGCAAGGAGCAAGCGGTCATCCGCTACGACATCACCACGTCGCCGCTCATCAGGCCCGCGTCGACGAGAAAGATCAGCGAGCTGGAAACCTTTCTCGAAGGCCACCGGGCCGAGGCCGTCGGCGGGGTGCTGGGGACGGCGGACTACGTGGCCACCGTCAACTACCTGAGCCGCGGGCGCAAAGAAACCGACCGCTCGATTCCCGCGAACGTCGAGCGCATCGAATGGCTCTGGGGCGAGTACGAACGCATCCGCGGCGTCGATCGCCGCCGCCAATTGATCGACGACGAGTACGGGCGGTGCATCGTGACCGTGTTCATGAAGAACGCGAACTTCGTGGGGACCGCGCGACTGATGAAGGACATTCGCGAGTACGAGGAGCGCGAGCTTCGCCCGCTGGGCATGTCGCTTTCATTCGCGGGGGACGTGGCCGTGAGCCAGACTCTGATCGACGCCATCGTGAGCACGCAGGTGGCGTCGGTGGTGGGATCGCTGGCGGGCGACTTTCTGGTGACGGCCATCCTGGGCCGGTCGCTGATCTTCGGATTGCTGTGCATTCTGCCCAGCTCGCTGGCCGTGCTACTCAACTTCGCGGTCATGGGCGGGACTTCGATGCCGCTGGGCGTGGCTACGTCCATGTTCTCGGCCATGACCTTAGGCATCGGCGTGGACTACGCGATCCATCTGTTGGAACGATACAGGTTGCTGCGCTCCCAGGGTCTGGGCGTGCGCGACGGGCTGGTGCAGGCCGTTGGCACGACCGGCTCAGCGATTTTCGTCGATACCTTGGCCGTGTGCCTGGGGTTCGGCGTGATGGTCTTCTCGCAGGTCCCCGCCAATGCCCGCCTCGGCGCTCTTCTCGCCCTGAGCCTGACCAACTGTTTCCTGGCCACCCTGCTCGTCCTGCCCGCGATCCTGAGCCTAAGACGCAAGAGTGAGTGAGGAGTGGTCGTCACGTCCTATTATAAGAGGCCAATTGCAAAGCTTCGCGGGGCGTGTGCAAGCCGGCGCACGCTTGCCATCTCCGATCGCAGGATTCCCACCATCGACCGCCCCTCCTGGGCACGGTACAATCAGTGTCGAAGGATGTGAACGATGGCGGTTAACACGCAAGCGACCATCTGGGACCGGGTCATCGAGCCCGAGAGGGAAGACTTGTCCCCTGACGCGGCGCGAAGCATCCTGCGTCTGGATTTCCGAGCGCAAGATCGCGAGCGGATGCTGGAGCTCGCGGCTAAGGGACAGGCTGGGACGCTTCTTCCGATTGAGGTGGCAGAGGCCGAGGAGTACCGCCGTGCCGCCGACGTTCTTGCGCTGCTCCAATCGAAAGCTCGTCGCTCCCTCAAACGCCTGGGCCTTTCCTGACTCACAATGGAAAAGCGGCTGGCACAGGAGGTGCGCCGACGAGCGGAGGGGCGCTGCGAGTACTGCCGGATGCCTGAACAATTCTACCCCGCCCCGTTCGTGATCGATCATATCATCGCTCGTCAACACGGCGGTCCAACGGATGCAGACAATCTCGCGTTGGCGTGCTTCCGCTGCAACCTTTATAAGGGTCCGAACATCGCGGGACTCGATCCGCTTCTCGGGGAGCTCACCCCGCTATTTCATCCGCGACGCGACTCGTGGGCTGAGCACTTCGAATGGGCAGACGCCGAGCTGGTCGGCCGCACACCGATGGGGCGCGCCACCATCGCCGTCTTGGCGATCAATCACCCTGACGCAGTTGCCGTTCGGGAATCGCTCATCGCGGAAGGCGTCCTCGAAGCGTGAATGTCCACCATCAAGGCCGCCGCGCCGCACCTAGCTTTGCTTGAGCGTGCCCCTCCTGGACATGGCGAACCCCCGCAAGGCCTGAACGTTGGTGAATCAAGCCATAGCGTACCGATTCAACCGGCTGGCGTGAAGGTCCGATAGGTTCTGCCTGCGGGACCATTCCTGAGGGGTTTTCACGACCGGAAAGCCGGTATGGCGAGGACTTGCCGCCGAGTATAATGGGGTGCGCGGGCCAAGAGCGCCCAGGAGAAGACGCCTGACCGCCTGGCGTAGTTAGGTTCGACCTCACCCCCTGCCCCGCTCCCTGGAGGGAGCGGGCCGAGGCCCCGGCGGTCGCGAGCAGCGTTGGACATCAGCATACCCATCGATGACCCGTCGCGGCGCGGAGCGCTGTACGGGACTGCGGATCGCAACCTACGCACGATCCGGGCGGCCTTCGACGTCCGGATCAGTGCCCGTGATAACATCGTCCATATCAGCGGCCCGACGGAGAGCGTCCGCAAGGCGGCTTTGGTCGTCGAAGACCTGCAGCGCTGCCTGCGGGAGAACGCGGACGTAAGCACGGAGTACCTGGAGTCGTCCATCGCCCAGGCCGGGGCGGACGGGAAGTCCGAGCGCGGGGCCATCGACGTCTTTCTCTCCTCGGCGGTGATCTCCCCGCGGGGCGAGGGGCAAGCCAAGTATGTTGAATCGATCCTGAACCATGATTTGACTTTTTGTACCGGTCCGGCGGGGACGGGGAAGACCTTCCTCGCCGTGGCAGTTTCGATCTCCCTTCTCAAGCAACACAAGATCAAGCGCATCGTGCTGGCGCGGCCGGCCGTGGAGGCTGGCGAGAAGCTGGGGTTCCTGCCAGGCGACTTGCAGGCCAAGGTCAACCCCTACCTTCGCCCGTTGTTCGACGCCATGCACGACATGATGGCGTACGACCAGATTCGACGGTTTCTGCAGAACGATGTGATCGAGGTCGTACCCTTGGCGTTCATGCGCGGGCGCACGCTCAATCACGCGGCGATCATTCTCGACGAAGCGCAGAACGCGACTGTGGCGCAGATGCTGATGTTCCTCACCCGCTTGGGTCACAACAGCAAGATGGTGGTGACGGGTGATGACAGTCAAAGCGACCTGCCCGGAAATGAGGCCAGTGGCTTGATCGACGCGGTCCGCCGCCTGGAGAAAGTGCCCGGCGTAGCGGTCGTGCGTTTGACCAAGATGGACATCGTGCGCCACCCGCTCGTGCAACACGTGGTGGAAGCCTACGGCGTGCCCAGCGTCCGAAAATAGGATGAAAAACGCGCGATGGAGTGTGATGCGGTGGTGAGGGTGGGAATCGTGCAGTGGTTTTGGTCCGATAGGGACTTCTTGTAAGCCAAGCAATGTTCCGTTTTGGGTTCAAACGAGACGTTAGAGCTCGTCAGTTACGCGAGCAGCGCAGCCGTGCGAACGGCTCGCGTTGGGTGCGCACGGCGCGGCAGGTCTTCTCGTGGCCGACGGTGATCGGGGCGTTGTTGGTAGGCGGCGCTGCGTCGATTGCCTTGGTCGGCGAGGAGAGCCTGAACTACGTCGTCGGGCAACGAATCGAACAGCCCATCTACGCGAAGGTGCGGTTTCAGGTCGCGGACGCGAAGCAAACGGCCCTGGACCAGCGGGCCGCGCGGGCCAAGACGCCCAGCTACTACACGCTCAATGACCCGGCGCTGACCTTCGGACGAATCCGCGCGGACCTGATGCGCCTGTATCAGGTGGCCGCCGATGCGGACACCTACGAAGCGTACGTCAAGGCGATGGATGAGCTGAAGTGGCCGTCCGACCGTGGGGCCTTCGAGCGGCTGCGGGCTCTCGTGGATGTTGCCAATGAGGCGGGGCGAGATCAGTTCCAGGAATGGGTGGACCGGCTCCCGCTGGAAAGTCAGCACGTCGCGCGCGGGCTCTACAAAGAGCCGCGCGATCCGCCCAGCTCGACGGACTATGTCCTTCTTGAGCCGCGCGACGCCGAAGCAACGGTCCCGGCGACCCAGATTTCACATTCCGAGCTCGTGCCGCAAGGGAACGAGAAGGCGCTGCAGGGCAGTGCGGCGATCGTGGCCCGCAAAATACCGGCCTATGAGATGAGGCCGACGGTCGAGTCGATCATCGTGGCCGTGTTCCGCGAGCAGCCGACGATCCTGTACTCGCAACCGCGAACGGACGAGGCCATGCAGAAGGCCGAGGAGGTCACGCCTTCGGCATGGACGGTGTACGAGAAGGAAAAGCCGTTCATCAGCCCGGGTACGCTGGAGGACGAGGAGTATGTGCTCTTGCGAGAGCATCAAGCGGCCTACGTGGCCTTCCTCGACCAGGACACACCCGAATCCATCGCCTTGCGGCAGGAGCGCTGGCTGCACCGCGCGGGGCTGGTCACGATGGTGGGGTTGCTCTCCGCGGGTCTGTTGGTTTACACCCGGCTGTACCAGCGGAACGTGCTCGAAACCCGCGGGCGGGGGCTCGAGTTCGTGATGATCATGCTGGTGACGCTCGGCGTGGCCCGCCTGGCGGACGTGAAATGGCCGCACATTCCGGAATTGGTGCTCGCTGCCTGCCTCATCAGCGCATGCCTGATGAGCATTGTGTATCCTCGTCGCTTTGCCGTGGGGGCCATGTGCATCCTCGCCGTGCTCACGGCGACGACGGTGCAGAGCGACCTGCCGTTCCTGCTAATGGTCCTTTTGGGCGTTGCGGCGACGGTCTACCAGCTCAACGAGATTCGCACGCGGACGAAGCTGATCAAGGTGGGGCTGGTGACGGCGGCGGCGGTGATGCTCGCCTCGGCCGGCGCGGGACTCGCCGGAGGCCAAACGCTGACGTTCTTGGCCCAGCACGCCTTATTGGCCGGAGCGTGCTCCGTGCTGGCGGCCTTATTCGTGTCCGGCACGCTGCCCTTTATCGAGCGGACGTTCCGCGTGGCCACCTCGCTCACGCTCTTGGAATGGCGCGATCCGACGAGACCGCTCTTGCAGCTCCTGGCCCGCGAGGCCCCCGGCACCTACAACCATAGCCTGGTCTTGGGGACCCTCGCGGAGGCGGCCTGCGAACGAATCGGCGCCCACGGTCTGCTGGTGCAAGTGGGAGCTCTGTATCACGACATCGGAAAAATCCACCGGGCAAGCTACTTCACGGAGAACCAGGAAGGGCCCATCAGCCGGCATGAGAACCTCGCCCCCACGATGAGTCTGCTGATTATCCTGGGCCATGTGCGAGACGGGTTGGAGCTGGCCCGGCAGTACAAGCTGCCGCCGATCCTGCACCAGTTCATCACCGAACATCACGGAACGACCGTGGTGCGCTATTTCCATCGCATGGCTAGTGACAAGCAACCGCTGGTGGCGAGCGGTCGCCACGATCGCGACATCTCCGAATCGGACTTTCGTTATTCCGGACCGCGGCCACGGAGCCGCGAATCCGCTGTGCTGATGCTCTGCGACGGCGTGGAGGGCGCAGTGCGGGCCTTGCCCGAGCCGACCGTGGGCCGGATCGAGAGCACCGTCCACAGCATCATTACCGAGCGGCTCAACGACGGTCAGTTCGATGACTGCGACATCACCATGCGCGAGATCCGGCTGGTCGAGGAATCGCTGGTCAAGTCGCTCTGCGGCATCTATCATGGGCGCGTGGCGTATCCCAAGGCGCGCAAGCCGCGCGAGGATTTCGGGCTCGCGCGGATGCGCGTCTGATTCGCTTCGAACCTATCCAGCCTTCATGAACGCAAAGCCCGTGTACCACATAACCGTCACGGCCGTAGACGGCTCGCGCGTCCGCGAAGCTCCCGTATTGAAGAAGGCGATCCGCGCAGCTTTGCGGCGACACAGAGTGACGGTGGCGCGACTTAGCATTGCCCTGGTCGACGATCAGCTCATCGCGCGACTCAACCGAAAGTACCTGGGTCATCGTGGGCCGACGGACGTACTGAGCTTCGACCTGCGCGATCGCCAAGCGGAAAAGGGCACGGTTGAAGGGGAACTCGTCATCTCGGTGGATACCGCGACGCAGGAGGCGAAGCGGCGCGGACACAGCATGGGCATCGAATTGGCGTTGTACGCGGTTCATGGAGTGTTACACCTGTTGGAGTATGACGACGTGAGCCGGCGTAGCGCTATGAGGATGCATCGGATGGAAGACGCGATTCTGACATCCGCAGGGATACGAGCGGTCGGGGGCATCAAGCCCGAACCGGTGCGCTCTCCCCGCATTCGGGGCAAACGCCGGTAAGGTTGGCGTACAGGTCGTAGCCGCACAGGGCGCAGCGACCCTGGCTGCGGCGGTACGCGGCACGGAGGAAATCGGTTCCTCCAAACACGCAAGCCATCACCAACAGGGTGAACATGCCTGCGAGAGTCACAAGCAGAACAGCGCTGGCGCTCGCGGAGTTCATCGTCGGCCCTGCTTTATTGTAGGCTGCGTCGGGACGCTCGCAGGAAGTCGATGGGGTAAGACGTCTCCCCCTCGGTCACCCAGTCGGCCAGGACGGCGCCGATCACGGGGGCGAACTTGAAACCATGCCCGGAGAACCCGCAGGCGTAGAGCACCTGTGGGTACTGTGGGTGGCGGTCTACGATGAAGTGCTCATCGGGCGTCATGGTATACATGCAAACGGAGCGTTGGGTGATCGTCGTACTGAGTCGCGGCAGATGACGTTGGACAAACCGCCGCAGCGGTTCGTCGTCATTCTCGTGGACGACGCGGTCCAGCACGTCGGGGTCGGCTACTGCGTCGCCGCCGGCATGGTCGCTGACTTTCACGCCAAGAGCGTCGATGGCCGGGAAGCCATAGTAGAAACCTCCACAGCTCTCAAACCCAAAGACCGGGCACCCACGGGCGTGCGCATAGGCTTGCTGGGGGTCGGCAAACCAAGAGACGGTCTTTCGTCGAATGCTCAGCGGCAGCCGCAGTGAAGAGAGCAGCGCTCCCGTCCACCCGCCCCCGCAGATGAGCAAATGGCGCGCGGCGAAGGAGGCTCTGTCGGTCGTGACGCGTGCGCCGGTCCGATCCGCAAACCAGTCGATGACGCGCTCTCGGGTGAGGATCGTCGCTCCCGCGGCGCAGGCGAGCTCGACGTGAGCACGAACGCAGTTCTCGACCTCGAGGAATCCGGCGTCGGGTTCATAGAGCACGCGCATGGCCGGATCGATCTGGAGGGCCGGGAAACGTGCGGACCAATCGGCGCGGGGGACGGTCTCGATTTTCAGCTGGTGCTCGCGAGCGGCGCGCTCGACGCCACCAATGACTGCTCCGTTGGGCTCGCCGGCGAGCATCAGGCCGCAACGGTGCAGGAGCTTGCGCGAAGCGGCGGCCTCGAGCTCCGACCACAAGGCGTAGGCGCGGTCGACCAGGGGGACGTAGTCGGGGTGCTCGAAGTAGGCGCGGCGAATCAAGCGCGTGGCCCCGTGCGAGCTTCCCCGATCGTGGGCTACGTCGAACTGCTCCAACCCGAGGACCTTGACTCCTCGCTGCGCCAGGCGCCACAGTGCGGCGCCTCCCATCCCCCCGACGCCGAGCACGATCACGTCATACTGCACGGGACGAGTCCATCTTCGCTGCCGCTGCGTGGACACGGAACCATAGGACCTTCAAGTAGGCGGATTCCGGGCAGTTGAGCATCACCGGATGATCCCCGCCGGCCCCGGTTTGATCCAGCATCTGCAACGGCCGGCGGAGGCGGCGCGCGGCGCGATGGACTGTGTCCAAGAATATGTCGCGCGAGACCAATCCGCTGCAACTGCAGGTGACGAAAAAGCCGCCCGGTCGCACGACCTGCAAGGCAAGGTAATTGAGGTCATGGTACTTGAGCATCGCCTCCTCGAGCGCTTCTCGTGAATGAGCAAGCTTGGGGGGATCAAGGACCACGGCGTCGAACTGCCGGCCGTTGGCGATCATTTGCCGAAGATAGATGAAGGCATCGGCATGGACGAAGGCGATGCGCGTCTGGTTCAAGTTGGCGTTCTCGCGGGCGATCCCAAGGGCGGCTTCATCGAGGTCTACCGCAGTGACTTCTCGTGCGTGCCCGAGGACCTTAGCGCACAAGGAAAAACCACCGGTGTAGCAGCAGAGATCCAACACGTTGGCGTCCGCGCATGCGGTGGCGAATTGTCGGCGGTTGTCGCGTTGGTCACAGAAGAAACCGGTCTTGTGTCCTCCGGCCACATCGACCCGGTAGCGAATGCCGTGCTCACGAATGGTGAGCTGGCTGAGATCGGGCTGGTCCGCCGGCTTGACATGAAAACCCTCCATGCGTTCGACGGCGGCATCGGCGCGAACGACAACGCGCCAAGACGCGTTTGCTCGGCCGGGTCGATCCAGGCTGGTGGGCGCGCCAAGCAGATCGCTCGCCTCCGAAGTAAGTTTGCCCGCCCGCTGAAAAATCCCCAGAGAAAAGACTTCCGCCACGATGCACTCCGCATATCGCTCCAGGATCAGCCCGCTGAGACCGTCGCCCTCCGCATGAACGAGGCGGTAGGCATCGCTCACCTCGTCCAGCCCCAACCGGCGCCGCAGGTCGAAGGCGTCTATTAGCTTCCTTCGCCAAAAGTCATCGTCCACCGAAGCATCCCCGTAGGTAAGTACGCGCAGGACGATCACGGAGTCGGGATTGTAGAAACCGCGGCCAAACAGCGCCCCGGCTTTGTCATAGATGTTCACGATGTCGCCCGGTCGCGCGGCCGGGTCGGCGGCGCGGATCATTCGCGCATAAATGAATGGGTGCATGGAGGCGGATCGCAGGTGTACCCACGGTGAGACGGCGCCGGGCGGAGCTTCCGCGGGGCGACGGAGCTTCACGGTCATCGTCTCTGCGCGACGCTTGCGTCGATCCGGCATCAACGAATCGTGACTGCAACGCCGCTCCGCCGCAAGTCTGGACGGCCCCCACCGAGCGACTATCCTAGGCCCAGCTGCGACCGACGAGAGTACTGATGAAAGCCATCGAAAAAGTCGCCGTCATCGGCCTGGATTGCGCCGAACCGTCGCTGGTATTCGACAGATGGATCGACCATCTGCCGAACATCCGGCGCTTGATGTCGACGGGAACGTTCGGCGAACTGACCAGCTGCATGCCGCCGATCACAGTGCCGGCGTGGAGCTGCATGGCGGCCAGTAAGGACCCCGGAACGCTGGGAATCTACGGTTTCAGAAACCGCGCGGACCACAGTTATGACAAACTGTCGATCGCTACGTCGTTGGCGGTGAAGGAACCGCGCATCTGGGATATCCTCAGCGCCGCCGGCAAGCACTGCATCGTGGTCGGCGTGCCGGGCACCTACCCCATCACGAGGCCGATCAACGGCTGCATGATCACCAGCTTCCTTACACCCGACACGAACGATCCCAAGATCCAATGGACTCACCCCCCGACCTTGCGCAAGGAAGTCAACCAGCTGGTCGGCGAGTACCTGGTAGACGTGAAGGGTTTTCGCACCGACGACAAGAAGTGGCTACTCGATCAAATCTACTTGATGACCGAAAAGCGTTTCAAGGTCATTCGCTACCTGCTCAAGAACAAGCCCTGGGACTTTTTCTGGAGCGTGGAGATGGGTGTGGACAGGATCCACCACGGGTTCTGGAGCTGCATGGACCCGTCGCACCACGCGCACGTTCCGGGCAATCCGTTTCGCAGCGCGATTTTCGGCTATTACCAGTACATTGACCGGGAAATCGGCGAGACCCTGGCCTCAATGGACCTGGACAAGACGGCGGTCTGGGTGGTGAGCGACCACGGGTGCAAGACGATGGTCGGCGGCTGCATGTTCAACCAATGGCTTATCAACGAAGGGTACTTGCACTTCAAGACGCCGCCGAAGCCAAAGCAGAAGTTCGACTACAAGGACGTGGATTGGTCGAAGACCACCGCCTGGGGCGACGGCGGCTATTACGGCAGGCTCTTCATCAACGTGAAGGGTCGCGAGCCGGAAGGACAGGTCGAGCGATCCGAATACGAATCATTCCGCGATGAGCTTGCCAAGAAAATCGAGGCCATCGTCGACGACAAGGGCCGACCGATGGTCAACAAGTGTTACCGACCGGAGAAGATCTACGCCAAGGTCAACGGGATCGCACCCGATCTGGTCGTCATTTTCGGCGATCTTCGCTGGCGGTCCGTGGGCATGGTCGGCGCGGATACGATCTACACTTTCGAGAACGACACCGGCCCGGATGATGCGAACCACGCCCAGCAGGGGATGTACCTGGTGACCCATCCTTCGTTGCCCGCCCACGGCCGCGTCGACGGGCCGACGCTCTACGACGTCGCGCCCACGATTCTGACCCACTTCGGCGCCGCCGTTCCCGCGGACATGCGCGGCAAGCCCCTGTAAGGAGCGGCAGGCACAGGTTCTTACGAGGAGAGTCTCTTGACCATTGATGCGCATGTCGATTACGGGTAACATGCACCCCCAGGGGATGAGTTCGTCGGGCGACCTGCCCAAGACGCTCACGCAGTCAACCGCCAAGCGAGGATAGAGGTTTCATGGTCCACACATTGATGGTCCACGCGGTCGTTGCAACGTTGGTGGTCATTCAGGGCGGCGTCACTCGCCCGACAACACCCCGTCGGGAGGAATCGCCGGCCGTCGAGCCAACTGCTACGCTGACTGAGTTCGCCCCGTCCGAGCTCGGTGCGATGGAGTTCAAGCCCGCACCCGACCCGTCGACGTGCTTGGCGACCGGCGCGGTCTCCGCACAAACCTCCGGCCCCGATCTTATCGTCGGACACGTCTTCCGCTGTCAGGTGCTCGGACGGGTTGGCCCGGTGGGTTCCGGCACCGTGGGAATGTCGTGCTGGACGACCGCCTGCACCAAAGGAGACATGGGCACGAATTGGTGGGGCCTGCCGGACGTCGACCACCCCATGATTTCCGTCAACATGCTGCGGCTTTGGCGGCGCGACGGAAGCGACCGTCTCGAGCAAATCGGGCAGGGTTGGATCAAGCACGGCTTCGGAACGGAAAACGCGGACGATTGCGGTTTTGGTTGCACTCCGGGTCACTTCAACCTCAATGGCCCGGGCTGTTCGGACACCTATGCAGCCAGTCAGTTTCAGGCATGCGACCTGGGGCCGCGCTCGATGATTCATCCGTACACCGGCATCATGCCATCGGGGGCCGACATGGGTCCGTCCGGGGGTTGCTCCCAGAACTACCCATCGAACGACCACCGTGACCACCTTCACGACGCCATCTCCCACCGCGTCCAAGTTCGAGATGTCGACCTGTTTCCCAGTTTGAATATCGGCGCTCGCTACATCGCCGAGGGTCAGTATCTGGTCCCCCACGAGTTCGCAGCCGAGAACGGCTCGCAGAACAACAACGTGTCCTACCGCCCGTTGCGTCTGAGAGGACCCGACGATTGCAGTCAGTTCATTATCCAGGACCAGGGAGCGACGTTCGCGGAGGAGCCGGCCGTCAACGCCTGGCCGGGCGCCGCCCAAACCCTCATTGAACCGGCGCCACTGGTCGATGGCCGTGGGTTCCTGGTCTACAAGGTTACGAATTTGGGGAATGTGTGGCGCTACGACTACGCCCTGTACAACATGAACATGGATCGCGGTATGGGATCGTTCAGTGTTCCCCTGCCTGCCGGAGTCGTGCTTACCAACGTCGGCTTCCACGCGCCGCTCAATCATGCGCCGGAACCGCACACGGAGAACTACGACAACGATCCGTGGCTGGTTTCAACCACCGGCGGGACAATCACCTGGTCCACGGATTCGTTCGGCATGGATCCTGTCGCCAACGCGGTGCGCTGGGGCACGGTCTACAACTTCTATTTCGACGCCAACACGCCACCCGCGTCCACTAGCGCGACGGTTGGATTGTTCAAGGCCGGAGGGAGCGTGCCGGCCGCAACGCTCGGACCCAGCGCCGGCCCCGTGGACTGCAACAACAACACCATCGAGGACCGCTGCGACGTGGACTGCGGGCTGCCAGGCTGCGCCGTTGCCGGATGTGGGACGAAACCCGACTGCAACGCCAACTTCGTGCCCGACGGGTGCGAGCCGGACTGCAACAACAATGGGACGGCCGATCGTTGCGATATCGCGACGGCGTTCAGTGTGGACTGTGACGCCGATGCGATTCCCAACGAGTGCGAGCCATTGATTGATTGTAACGGTAACCTCGCCCGCGATGATTGTGAGGTCTACGCCGACCCCTCCTCTGACCTTAACAACGACGGCATCCCCGATTCCTGTGCCGCGGCGGCGCCCCGAACTTGGTTCGTGGATGACGACGCGCCTGGCGATCCCCTACCCGGCTCGCCTGAGGGGAGCCACCTTTTTGAGGACGGGAGCATCGCCTATCCGTTCGACGCGATTCAGGAAGCCGTCAACATGGCACAATCCGGCGATACGGTGATCGTCCGCGATGGCTTGTACTCAGGAACCGGCAACCGCTTCGTGGACACGCTCGCTAAGTCCATCATCCTTCGTAGCGAGAACGGCCCCGAAAACTGCGTTGTCGACCTGGCGCAGAGCAGCACGTTCATCTTCCTGACGGGCGGCGTACACCATAGCCCGCGCCTCGAGGGGTTTCGGATCACTAACCTCTGGACAGGCCCCAGTGCAATCGAGGCCGTCTCTGTGATGGCCAACGCCACGATCGCCGATTGCCAGTTCGTCGCCGCCGTACCCAACGGCACTCGGGGAATCCGCATCACTGCGGAGAATGGCGTGCTGATCTCCGGTTGTTCGTTCAGCAATGTTCAATCTCCGATCATGAGCGTGGACGCGCGGCCCGTCATCGAGAACTGCCTCATTATTGGCGGGGCTGTCGGAATCGACGTTCAGGGCGGCAATGGAACGACGATCTGTGCGGGGGCGTCCGTGGCACGCATTGTGAACAGCACCGTGACCGGTGCCCTCGTGGGCATCCGGAAATCCCCCACGACGATCGCCACGGTGGAGAACACGATCGCCTGGGGAAACGCGTCTGCGATCGATTCTTTCGGGGGCGTGCTGGATGTCTCGTATTGCAACCTTCAGGGCGGTTGGCCTGGGGCTGGCAACATCAACGTGGACCCGCAGTTCCGTAACCCCGCCGCCGGCGACTATCGCTTGGCCGACGGCTCACCCTGTATCGACGCGGGCAATAGCGCCGCCGCCGATCTGCCTGCAACCGATCTGGAAGGCGGCGCTCGACGATTCGACAGAACCACGACGGTGGATACCGGCGCGGGTAGCCCACCCATTGTGGACATGGGCGCCGATGAATGGAACGACTGCAACGGCAACGGCATCGACGATTCCGTGGACATCGATCAGCTCATCAGCGCGGACTGCAACGGCAACCGCATCCCGGATAGCTGCGAGCCGTTTGAGGACTGCAATGCGAACACCGTCCGCGATACTTGCGACATCGCCAGCAACGGCGACTGTAACGCCAACATGATTCCGGATGACTGTGACGTCTTGCTGGGTGCCGAGGACTGCGATGCGGACTGGCTCCCGGACGCATGCCAGCCCGACTGCCAGCCGAACACGATCGCGGACAGCTGTGACATAGCGAACCTTACGAGCGAAGATTGCGATGAGGATTCCGTCCCCGATGAATGCGTTCCGTTTGTGGACTGCAACGGAAATACGATCCTCGACTCGTGCGACATTTTCAGCGGAGCATCCGATGATCTGAGCGGCAACGGAGTGCCGGACGAATGCGATCCGGCCGGCGTCGTGCCCGACCCCTCCGGGGATAAGACTCGCGCGCTTTCGTGGACGGGTCCGCCATCCGCGGTGGCCACGGGAAGCGGGACGGCCTTGAAGGTGGTGGCGGTGGATTTGTATCACCCCCAGCCCGGCAACCCGCCCAACCGCGCCCAGCCCAACTTCTCCGCCTTTGATACGACCTTGAACAACGTGTGCAGCGGACCCGGAC
>Ga0187893_10001165_pt1 | contig 65266 bp, 53 predicted proteins | sample MA1701074metaG_FD_139574 | JGI IMG/M metagenome (GOLD analysis project Ga0187893, IMG submission 139574) | White microbial mat communities from a basaltic lava cave in the Kipuka Kanohina Cave System on the Island of Hawaii, USA - MA170107-4 metaG ... | reverse complement strand
CTCCCCGGCGAAAGAGGAAGAAGAAGAATCAGAAGTAGAAGAACTCATGCTTCAAGACCCCGCGCCCTCTACAGTAATTACGAAGGGGGTCAGCGTCTCAGCTACGTTGGCACAGAGGGGGGGGCCGGGGGCCTGGAGTCGTGCGGCGCGCCACTGCGCGCCGGTTCCCCCTCGAGGGTCGTGAAACACAGCGGGGCGCGTTCCGCTATCCTCGAGGAAGCGTGCAGGCACCGTGGGGCCGTGGAGGTTGCTATGCGGCGGATCGCGATGGCGGTGTGGGTCGTCCTCGTTGTGGCGGCTGTGGCGCGCGCGGAGGACACGGGCGCGGAGTCGCAGGGGGATCCGAGAATGCTGGAGGAGGCACGCGCGCTTCTCGCGCAGGCTAACGCCCACCGCGACGCGCGGCGGTTTGAGGAGGCCGAGGCCGCCTACGAGAGGGCGATCGCTCTCTTAGCGGAGGGTGGCGTGGGGAAGGAGGAGATCGCAGGGGCGCTGAACGAGTTCGGGGGCGCCCACCAGGAGCGGGGCAGGGCCGCCGAGGCGCAGCGCGCATGGCAACGTGCCCTGGCCCTTCGGAGAGAGGTGCACCAGGGTGACCACCAAGATGTCGCGACAAGCCTCAACAACCTTGCCCTAGCTCTCGACGCGCTCGGGCGCCACGTCGAGGCCCTTCCGCTTCGCGAGGAGGCGCTTGCGATGGATCGCCGCCTGTTCCCCCACGACCACCCGCACGTCGCCACCGACATCAGCGGCTTGGCCTGCACCCTCGGTGCGCTCGGGCGCCGCGCTGAGGCCCTCCCATTGAACGAGGAGGCGCTCGCCATGTATCGCCGCCTCTTCAAGGGCGACCACCCCTCCGTCGCCGCTAGCCTCAACAACCTGGCCTCCACGCTGGACGCCCTCGGACGCCACACCGACGCCCTCACCCTCCATGAGGAAGCGCTCGCCATGAGGCGGCGCCTCTTTCCTGGCGACCACCCTCATGTGGCCGCGAGCCTCAACAACCTGGGCGCCCTACTGCACGCCCTTGCCCGCCACGCCGAGGCCCTCTCGCGCATGGAGGAGGCTCTTTCGATGAATCGTCGCATGTTCAAAGGCGACCACCCTCACGTTTGCTCAGGCCTCAGCAACGTAGCCTCCATCCTCGACTCCCTCGGCCGCCAAACCGAGGCCGTCGCACTCCTCGAGGAGGCGCTTGCGATGGATCGCCGCCTGTTCAGGGGCGACCACCCCAGCCTCGCGACAACGCTCAACCAGCTGGCCCTCAGTCTCGGCGCGCTTGGACGCCATACCGAGTCTCTGCCGCTCCAGGAGGATGCGCTCGCGATGCGCCGCCGCCTATTCCCTGGCGGCCACCCCGAGATTGCCACGAGCCTCAACAACCTAGCCTCCACCCTCGACTCCCTCGGCCGCCACGCCGCAGCCGTCCCCCTCCATGCGGAGGCGCTCACGATCCGCCAGCGCTTCCTCCCTGGGAATCACCCCGATGTCGCCACAAGTCTCAACCAGCTGGCGATCAGCCTTGGCGCGCTTGGGCGCCACACCGAAGCCCTCCCCCTTTTCGAGGACGCACTCGGGACGTACAGCCGCTCCTTGCCCGGCGACCACCCCCGCGTTGCCGCAACGCTGGGCAACTTAGCCGTTACCCTCGTGGCCCTCGGTCGCCCCGCTGAGGCGCTGCCCCTCCAAGAGGAGTCGGTCGCGATTAGCCGCCGGCTCTACCCCGGCGGCCATCCGGAGCTCGCCGTCGCCCTGATTAACGTCGGACATGTCCTCGGCGCCCTCGGACGCCACGCCGATGCGCTCCTACTGGATGAAGAGGCGGTCGCGATGCTGCGCCGCCACTTGCGTGGCGAACACCCCTACACTGCTCGTGCTCTCAGCAATCTGGGGTCTACCCTCGACACGCTGGGACGCCATGCGGATGCCCTCCCCCTCGAGGAGGAGGCCCTCGCCATGTGGCGCCGCCTCTTCTCGGGCGATCACCCAGACGTCGCGATGGGCCTCCACAACTTCGCTCACACGCTTGACAAGCTGCGGCGTCACGATGAGGCCAAGCGGCTTTGGCACGAGGCCGCAGACATGGGCACCAGAGTCGGATGGCCCGGCCGGCATTGGCCGCTGGTCGCGCTCGGACGACGGGCCCTCGATACTACCGACACCGGGGCGGCGCTCGCTCCCCTGGGTGAGGCGATCGAGCATCTCGAAACGCTCAGGGCGCGGGCTCAGTCTCTCGGCGCTGAGGGGAGCGCCCTTTACGCGGCGGCGACGCGGCGGGCAGACCCCTACCCGCCGATGATCGAGGCGCTGGTAGCGCTCGGCCGTCCCGTCGATGGGCTCGGGTTCCTCGAGCGCGGGCGGGCGCGGGCGATGCTCGACCTGCTCGAGGAGGGGCGAGAGGATCCTCTTGCCAAGGCGCTCGCGCAGGCCCGGGCTACTGGCGATGCCGAGGCGGTTCGGCGCCTGGAGGCCGTGCAGCGCGCGGTCGCGGACGCTGAGGCGACGGTCGTTCTACGCGGCAAGGAGGCCGAGCGGGTTCGCGCCGGCGGGGTGCGCGACCATATCCGCGCAGCGATCGACGCGCAGAGCGCGGCGCGCAAGGCGCTCGAGAAGGCGACGCGGGACCGCCTCCACGCGCTGCGCGACATGCTGCCCGAGACGCGGCCGCTCCCGCCTGCCGAGATCCAAGCCCTGCTCGCGCCCGGGGAGAGGATGCTCGTCTACGGCGTCGGCGACCGCGCGTCGTTCGCGTACCTGGTGAAGCCCACGGGTGAGGCGATCGAGGCGGTGCGCCTGAGCACCGACCTCCCGACGTTGAGCGCGGCCGTGACGGCGTACGCGGAGGCACTCGGAGGAACGGGTCGAGCCGACCTCGCGACCGGCCGGCGTCTGTTCGAAATGCTCGTTCCCGGAAAGGTGTGGACCGAGGTGAAGAGCGCCAAGCGCCTCTACCTCCTCCCCCATGGCCCCCTCCACCGTATTCCATTCGAGGCGCTCGTGGTCGGCGAGCGCTACTGGGTAGACGAGGGGCCGCCGATCGCGTACGCGCCCTCCGCCTCCGTCCTCGCGTGGCTCAAGAGCAAGGCTTCCGACTCGGGTGAGGGCTTCGTCGCCGTCGGCGACCCGCGCTTCGAGGAGACGAGCGCCCCTTGGCCCGAGAAGGGCGTGCTCGTACGCGAGTTGATTGCGGGAGGACTCGCCGCTGAGTTGGGGCTTCGGCCCGGAGACGTGCTCGTCGGCTACGCGGACAAGGAGACCCCCGACATGGACGCGCTGCGGGCCGCGCTCGGGGGCGCACCGGCCGGCGCGGCGACGGTGCCGCTGCGTTTCGTGCGGGAGGGCGAGGAGCACGCGGTGCAGGCGCGCCCCGGACGGCTTGGAGTCTACCTCGCGGAGGAGCCGCCGGCGGTCTCCGGCCCCGCGCTGCTCGCGCAGGGGCAGATCGCGACCGTACTCCGGAGCGGCGCCTCCCGGCGCGGCTCACTGCCCGCGCTTCCGGGCACGCGCCGCGAGGTCGAGGCGATCCGCGAAGCGTGTGCCAGCGCAGGTGGGAAGACGGTCGCCCTCCTCGGCGCGGAGGCGACGGAGGAGCGCCTCTTCGAAACCGCGAAGGGCGCCCGCTACCTCCACCTCGCGACGCACGGGCTCATCGACGAGACCGAGAGTGCGTCGTTCAGCGCGCTCGCGCTGACGCGGCCGCGCGTGCCGGTGCCGGGCGACGACGGCTTCCTCACGCTCGCGGACCTACTCGAGCGCTGGCGCGGGCGGCTCGACGGCACGCGGCTCGTCGTGCTCTCGGCGTGCGAGACGCAGAAGGGCCGCCTCCTCCGCGACGAGGGCATGCTCGCGTTGCCGCTCGGCTTCTGCTTCGCCGGCGCGCGCGCGGCGGTCGCGAGCGTCTGGCGCGTCGATGACAAGAGCACGGCGCTGCTGATGGAGGACCTCTACCGGCGCATGCTCGCCGAGGGCGCGCCCGGCCCCTGCGAGGCGCTGCACGAGGCGCGGAAGGCGCTCCGGAAGACGCATCCGGATCCGTACTACTGGGGGGCGTTCGTGTATATCGGGGCGCCGTGATGTCGAGGGGGCGCGGGGGCCGGGGCACCAGCGTGGGGTCGAGCGGCTCCGATGAACTCGATGCTTCCCCACATCTCCGATGGCTCGAGAACCTCGTGGATGAGCATCAGGCCCTGGACAATCGAACGGACGCGAGTCCCCTGAGCCGCGTACACGATCCCGGCATGCCTCGCGCCCCGCGCATGAAGGCGCAGGAAGTCGGTGTCCTGCGTGAAGATCACGCGTCCCTCGCGCACGGCGCACGCGAGGTGTGCCTCGTCTACCGCTCCAAGGAGCCCGGCCTCCTGCACGGCAAGGACATCGACGCCGCGGCGACGGAGGGCGGAGGCGACGCCGCGCGCGACGTGCTCGTCAAGGTAGAACCTAATCCTTGCCACTGCCCGGGCGCCGTTTCACCTTGCGCGCGAGCGGGGAAGACGAGCGCTTCCGGGCGGAGGCGATCCAGGTCGCATCCTCGGAGATAGCGAGGTCGATCTCTTCGCGGTGATCGAAGTAGTACGCCAACGCCGCATGGACATCGGCCAGCGACAGGTCGTGCTCGCCGGCGATCTCGTCGGCGCTCAACCCGAGCCGCTCGTGCCAGATGGCGATGTTCTGGACGGTGATCCTGCGCCCCGCGATGCGCGGGCGACCGCCCACGAGGCCCGGCGTTGTCTCGATGTGCGTCGCGAGCTTCTCAGCACCCATGTGCATCCCAGCGTACCACGAATCACGCCCGCGTTGCCCCCCTCCCCGCGCCCCTCCCCATCGCGTTGTGGTAGCTTCCGCGCCCATGCGGATCGCGCTTCTTCTCCTCCTCGCAACCGTTGCCGCCGCCGAGCCCCTCGCCTTCAAGGGGGCGAAGATCTATCCCGTCTCCGGGCCGCCGATCGAACGCGGCGTGCTCCTTGTGGACGGCGGTCGCATCGTCGCGGTCGGCGCCGATGCGGCGATCCCGGCGAACGCGACCGTGCGCGACGCGAGCGGCCTCGTGATCATCCCCGGCCTCGTCGACACGCACTCGCACCTCGGCGTCTACTCGCGGCCGAGCGTGATCGCGAACGCCGACGGCAACGAGTCGACCGACCCTGTGCAGGGGATCGTGCGCGCGATCGACTCGCTCTTCCCGGCCGATCCGGGCTTCCGCCTCGCGCGGGCGGGGGGCATCACGGTTGCCAATGTGATGCCCGGCAGTGGCAACGTGATGGGCGGGCAGACCGCCTATGTCAAGCTGCGCGGGAAGACGGTCGAGCAGATGCTGATCGATCTCACCGGCGGTCCGCCGGGCATGAAGATGGCGAACGGCGAGAACCCGAAGCGCAACTGGGGTTCGCGCGACAAGTCGCCGGCGACGCGGATGAAGGTCACCGCGATGCAGCGCGAGATCTTCCTGAAGGCGATCGCCTACCGCGAGAAGCTCCGCCGGTGGGAGGAGAAGAAGGAGGGCGACCGCCCGCCGCGCGACATCGCGCTCGAGCCGGTCGTCGAGATCCTCGAGGGAAAGCGCACCGTCCACTTCCACACCCACCGCGCCGACGACATCATGAGCGCACTGCGGCTGAAGGACGAGTTCGGCTTCGAGGTGGTGCTGCACCACGTCACCGAGGCCTATCTCGTGGCGGGCGAGATCGCGTCGCGCGGCGTCGCCTGCTCCTTCACGCTGGTCGACTCGCCGGGCGGCAAGCCCGAGGCGATGAACCTGCGCTACGAGAACCCCGCCCTCGCCGCCGCCGCGGGGATCAAGATCGCGTTCAATACCGACGACCCGGTCACCGAGAGCCGCTTCTTCCTCCGCACCGCGGCGCTCGCGGTGCGCGGCGGCCTCGATCCGGCCGTGGCGCTCGCCGGCCTCACGCTGCGCCCGGCGGAGATGATGCACATTGAGAAGCGTGTCGGATCGCTCGAGGCGGGAAAGGACGCCGACTTCGTGCTGCTCTCCGGCGAGCCCTTCTCCACCTACACGAAGGTGATCGAGACGTGGATCGACGGCGAGAAAGTCTTCGACCGGTCGCGGATGGAGGACTACCGCTACTCGACGGGGGGATTCCATGTCCGCGATCGCATGCCTACGTCGCCGTATCCGACGTCGGGGGGGCCCGGGGGGGCGCACGTGGCCACCGAGATCCCCGCCGAAGCGGAGCACTTCGCCGTAAGGGCGGGGATCCTCTTCACCGGCAGCGGCGCGCCGGTGCGCGACGGTGTCCTGCTTGTCGAGAAGGGCGTCATCACCCGCGTGGGAGGCACGGTGCCCGAGGGGTGGCCGGTCGCGCGCGCGGCCTTTGTCACTCCGGGGCTGATCGACGCGCACGGGAGCGCCGGTCTCTCGGGGGCGATGAACGTGCCCGCCGACCAGGACCTCGAGGAGAGCGCCGCGCCGAACCAGGCGTCGCTTCGCGCGATCGACGGGTTCAATCCCCGCGAACCGCTGCTGCGCTACCTGCTCGCCCACGGCGTGACGATGATCCATGCGGTGCCGGGGCCCGGCAACCCGATCGCCGGGCAGGCGGGACTCTTCCGCACGCACGACGGCTCGGTCGTGCGCTCCCCCACCGCGTTCGTCTTCAACCTCGGCGAGTCGCCGAAGGAGGAGCGGGGCACGCGGATGGGAACGGCGGCGCTGATCCGCAAGGCGCTCGCGCCGGGCAAGCCGCCGAAGGACGAGCCGGACATCGACCGCGACGCGCTGAAGCCGCTCCTCGACGGCAGCGTCCCCGCGCTCTTCGTCGCCCACCGCGAGGACGACCTGATGACGGCGCTGCGCATCGCGCGCGAGTTCAACCTGCGCGTCATCCTGAGCCAGGCGACCGAGGGGTTCCTCGTGCGCGAGGAGTTGAAGGCGGCGGCGATCCCCGTCGTCGCCGCGCCGACGATGCAGCGCGCGGGGGACTTGCAGCGGTACAACACCACGCTCGAGAACGCCGCGCTGATGGCGGACGCCGGAATCCCCGTCGCGATCACCTCCGGGTACGAGTCCTACGTCCCGAAGACGCGCGTGATCCTCTTCGAGGCGGGCGTCGCCGCCGCGAACGGCCTCGGATGGGAGCGCGCGCTGGCCTCCGTGACGAGCGTCCCGGCGGGGATCCTCGGCGTCGGCGACGAGGTCGGTTCGCTCGCCGCGGGGAGGCGCGCCGACCTCGTGCTCTACGACGGCGACCCGCTCGAGTACGCGAGCCACGTGGACGCGGTCTATGTCGGCGGACGACTCGCATACCGGCGCTGACTTCGAGGCGATCTACCGCGCGCACCGCGACTGGGCCGTCGGGCTCGCCTACCGCTTCTGCGGGGACCGGGACGAGGCGCTCGACGTGATGCAGGAGGCCTTCGCCTATCTCTGGAAGAGACTGCCGCTGCGGGTGAAGGCGACGACGCTGCTCTATCCGGTGGTGAAGCACCTGGCGCTGGACCGGCGCAGGAGGCGGCGGGCACAGGCGCTGCCGGAGGAGATCGAGGGGGCGCGGGGGATCCCCGACGACATGCGGGACCTGCTCGCGCCGCTGTCGGAGGACCACCGCGAGGTCGTCCTGCTCCGCTTCGCGCAGGGTCTCGATCTCGCGGAGATCGCCGAGGTCCTCCGGGTTCCCCTGGGGACCGTGAAGTCCCGGCTGCACTACGCGCTCGCGGAGTTGCGGAAAAAACTGGGAGGCGATTGAACCTATCGGCCTGCTCGCGCGCTTCACCTGCCGATGGAGGAGTTCCTGCGCGAGAGGCTCAGGCCGCCGGCGATCGAGGTGCCGGAGGCGGTCGACCGCGCGGTGCTGGCGGCCGCCCGGCGGGTGCGGCGATGGCGCCGCCTCGCGCCGCTGGGCGCCATCGCGGCGGCGCTGCTGCTCGGCCTGGGCGTCCTCGCGCTTCGCCGGCCCCCGCGCCCCCTCGATATCGTCGATGCCTACCGGCTCGCGCTTCGCCTCGAGCGCGGTGAGCCGGTCGAGGGCACCTGGGACAGGAACGGCGACGGCCGCGTCGACCGCGCCGATGTCGAGGCCATCGCGCGCGCCGCCGTGAGGGTGGGGAAGTGATCGCGCGCGTCGCGGGGCTCCTGCTGCTGCTCGCGCTGCTCTGCCGCGGGCAGGGGACGCGGTTTGGCGCCTTCGACCTCTGGATCACGGGCGGCGTGGCCGCGTGGCAGGTCGAAGTCGAGGGCGAGGGCCGGATCGTCGGCGTCGAGGGGGGCGAGGGCGAGGCCTGGCGCGAGCCGGCCTACTACGACCCGGCCGCGCTCGCGGGCGGGCGCATCGTGCTCGCGGCGTTCACGACGCGCACGGAGGTGCCCGAGGGGCGCGTGCGCGTCGCGCGCCTGCACATGGAATCGCCGTCGGGGCTCACGGCGCGGATGATCGCCTCGGCCGCTGTCGGCGGCGAGCGCATCGAAGTCACTGTGGCGTTGCTGCCCGCGGGAGAGGGACGATGAGAACACTGCTGCTGGGGATCCTGGTCGCGGGGTGCGGGGCGACCGCGAGCAAGCGCGCCGCTCTCGGGCCGCCGATGGCGGAGGGTGCCGTCGAGTACGTCGTCATCGAACGGGGGTTTCTCGCGGATCGCGGGGGACCCGGCGCGGGCGAGATGCGCGCCACGGTGGACGGGGAGGAGGCGCCGCTGCCGCTGCGGCACACCGACGTGAAGGCGGAGATCGCGCTGAACGTGGCCGCGGTCAGGGTCCTGCAGCAGTTCGAGAACCCGTACGCGGTCAAGATCGAGGCCGTCTACGTCTTCCCGTTGCCGCAGGACGCGGCGGTCACCGACTTCGTGATGACGATCGGCGAGCGCAGGATCCGGGGCATCATCCGCGAGCGCGAGGAGGCGCGGCGCATCTACGAGGAGGCGAAGCGGCGCGGCCACGTCGCGTCGCTGCTCGCGCAGGAGCGGCCCAACATCTTCGAGCAGTCGGTCGCCAACATCGAGCCGGGCAGGCGGATCGACGTCGAGATCGCCTACTTCCACACGCTCGCGCCGGAGGAGGGCGTGTACGAGTTCGTCTTCCCGATGGTCGTCGGACCGCGCTACACGCCCGCGGGGCAGGCGCCGCCGCGCCAGCCGCGCTACCTGACGCCGGGCACGAAGGCGGCGCCGCTCGTCTCGCTGTCGGTGGCGCTGGACGCGGGCGTCCCGCTGCGCGACCTGCGCTGCACCAGCCACGCGGTCTCCGTCGAGCGGCGCGGCGAGAGCGCGGCGACGGTGGCGCTCCGCGACCGCGACGCCGTCGCGAACCGCGACTTCGTGCTGCGCTGGGCGACCGCCGCCGAGCGCGCGCAGGGCGCGATCGCCGTGCGCCGCGGGGAGGACGGCGGCGGCTACTTCACGATGGTGATCGAGCCGCCGCGGGAGCTCGCCGAGCGCCGCGCGGGCCCGCGCGAGATGATCTTCGTCGTGGACTGCAGCGGCAGCATGGAGGGCGAGCCGATCGCCGCCTGCCAGCGCGCGATGCGCCGCTGCCTCGACCGGCTCGGGCCCGACGACCGCTTCCAGATCATCCGGTTCAGCCAGCGCGCGTCGTCGATGGGAGGCGAACTCGTGGCCGCGACGCCGTCGAACCTGCGCGAGGGGCGCCACTACATCGACGCACTGCGCGCCGACGGCGGCACCGAGATGCTCCGGGGCGTGCAGGCCGCCCTGCGGTTCCGCGGCGAGGGCGGGCGCCGCCGGATCATCTCGTTCATGACCGACGGCTACATCGGCAACGAGGCGGAGATCCTGCGCGAGATCCACGAGAACCTCGGCGACGCCCGCATCTTCAGCTTCGGCGTCGGCAGCTCGGTGAACCGCTACCTGCTCGAGCGCATGGCGACCGCGGGGCGCGGCGTCGCCGCCTACGTCGGGCTCGGCGACGACGGCGGCGCCGCGGTGGACGCGCTCTACCGGCGCATCGAGAGCCCGGCGATGGGCGACCTGTCGATCGACTGGGGCCCGATGCGCGTCTCGGATCTCCATCCCGACCCGCTGCCGGACCTCTTTGTCGGCAAGCCCGTCGTCGTGACCGGCCGCTTCGAGGGGCACGGCCGCAGGACGGTGAAGGTGAGGGGGCGCGGGGGAGCGGAGGCGCTGGAGGTTTCGGTCGCGGTCGATCTCGACGGCGCCGCGGAGGGACACACGGCGCTGCCCCGCCTCTGGGCGCGCGCGAAGATCCGCAGCCTCTACGACCGGATGGCGTTCGGGTCGGGGTCGCGCGAGGAGCTCGCGGACTCGATCCGCGCCGTCGCGCTCCGCTACGGGCTCGCGTCGGCGTTCACCTCGTTCGTCGCGGTGGACTCGATGTCGGCGACCGCCGGCGACCACGGCGTGACCGTCGAGGTGCCGGCGCCGATGCCCGAGGGCACGCGCTACGAGACGAGCACGCCGCCGTCACCCCGCTGACGCTACCGCCCCGCGAGCCTTGCCAGCTCGGCTTTCACGTCCTCGAGTTCCGCCCTCTTCTTGCGCATGTCGTGCCACGCGCCCGCAGTCTTGACCTGCTGCTCGGCGAGGGCGCAGGCGTCCCGCGCCCTCACCCGGATGTCGAGCTTCCGGAGCGGAAGGCGCCAGGTGAGCTCGTCCTCCACTTCTCGGAGCTGGCGGCGCGCGTTGCGGCCACGCATCGAGCGGATGTTACGCTCGGCCTGGATTTCCGCCCGGTTGCCTTCGAAGGTGAACCCGCCCGCGAGCTGCGTCGCCGCGATCGCGAGCTCGCCGAGAACGCTGCCTTCGACCTTGATGCCCGAAGAGGCCGTGATCCCAGCCTTGGCTCCGACCTGGGCAGCCGTCTCGACGGCCTTCTTCACGGCGAAGTCGGCGAGTTTCGCGGTGCCCAGGCTGATCACCGTCAGCGTGCCGTCGATGACGGCGTCGACCGTGCGGAGGTCGTCCTGGTGCAGGAAGGCGGCAACGTCCGCCCGATTGAGTTCCGACCACTCGGCATCCCACTGGGCGATCGATCGCCGCAGCGCGCGACGCCGGAGCCGGGCGGCGCCCAGCGCATCGACGCAGTCCCACGCCTCCCCCTCGAGGCCGCGGAGCGTGCCGAGGGTCCCGCAGAGCGCCGCCAGGGCGTCGTCGCAGGCGAAGTGGTCCCCCCCGCCAAGCCCTCCGCCGCGCAGTTGCAAGCCTCCGGCCCTCCCGGGCTGCGGGAAGAAGGGCTGCGGACGCGGGAGGGGGTTGGCGCCCGGGGGCGGCGGCCCCGGCAGCGGGAGCGGCCGCGGGAAGCCCGGATCGCTCGGAGGCAGGCTCCAGTGGAACTGGAGCCCGGTCGCGTAGGAGCTCTGGAAGCCGGGAAGCAGCCCCGCCGTCTGCAGGCTCGGCGGACCGCGGAAGGGCGTACCCGGAGGGAACTCGATGTGCGGCGTGTCTTCCGGGCTGAAGTTGTCATAACGTTCCTGCGTGCCTCCGGTCTGGAGATTGAACAGTTGGCGCGGCACATGCCGGCAGTCCCTCTCCCAGAGGTCGTCCGAGCTGAACGCGGTCTCGTCAAAACCGCTCGCGACGTGGCCGATGCCCCCCCTGGCGAAGTCGGGCACCATGTAGAGCCGGAAGCCCCCAAACCCCACCGACGGTCCCTCGAACACGACGGAGCATCCGTCGAAGACGCGGTCCCGCTCGAGGATCTGCGCCCCGGTGAACTCCTCTTCGCTCGACCGGAGGACGCGGTTGAACGGATCATAGGTGTAGCGTGCGATCAGGCCGTTGTCGCTCCGGCGGCGCACCTCCTTGACGCGCCCGTACCCGTCGAGCGCATAGAGGTGCTCGCCGGCGGGATAGGCGGGCCGGTTCTCGAAGGAGTTCGTGGCCCCGAAGTCCGGCCCGTAGGTGTAGAGGCGCGGCCCGGCGGGGACGTTCGAGATGAAAAGGCGCCCCAGCTCGTCGTACGAGAGCACGGTCTGGCTCGCCTGCTGGAGGGTCGAGAGGTCCGTCGTGAACGAGGCGAGCCTGCTCCGGGTGGCGTCGTAGGTGAACGTCGTCGTGAAGCCCGTCGCGTTGCTGCCGGAGTCGTGTTCGAGCAGCCTGTCGAAGGCGTCGTAGACGCGCCGGTCGGAGACCGACCCGTCGAGGCGCTCCTGCTGCTCGGGCAGCCCCGAGCGGCTCCATTGGGCCGTCCATTCGCTCTGCGTGCCGTTCTTCGCGCGCGTGACCCGGCCGAGGCCGTCGTACTCGTACTCCGACGTGAGCGAAGGGTGGATCTGCCGCCGCACGAGACTCGTGCCGGGGTCGTATTCGTAGGTGACGAGGCCGCCGAGGATGCCCCCGACGGAGGTGACGCGGCTCGCCGTGTCGTTCGAGAGGTTGTAGACAAGGCCGTTGGGAAGCGTGAGCCGCCCGAGCGTGCCCCCGTTCTGGTAGCTCCGGGTGACGCCGGCGGCGTTCTGGATGTCCTGGAGCATGTTGCCGCGCGAGTCGTAGGTGCGCGTGACGGTGTTGGCCCCTTCCTGCGCGCTCGTGATGTTGCCCAGCGCGTCCACGCCGATGAACTGCGGCGTGACGCCGTCGGTCCGTTGCGTGACGAACCCGCGCGCGTCGTAGGAGTAGGTGATCGTCGATCCGCCCGGATAGACGCGCGTCCTGATGCGATCGGCCCTGTCGTACGTATACCGCGTGACGACCGTGCCGTTGATCGAAGCCGTCGTGCAGCGGCCGAGCGCGTCGTACGCGTAGGTCAGGACGCGGCCGTCCTCCTCCTCCGCGGGGGTGAGCCGATGCATGCAGTCGTAGACGTAGTCGCTGGTGAGCGTCACGGCGCCATCGGACTTGTCGAGCGCGAGGAGATTCCCCCGCGCGTCGTAGAGCGTGTCGGCGATCGCCCCGTCGGGCGCGGTCAGGGTCCGCTGGACGCGCCCGAGGCTGTCGTGCTCGTAGTCGTAACCGTTGCCCTCGGCATTGCGGATGCTGGTCGCCCGCCCTGCCGCGTCGTAGGTGAAGAGGCTCTCGAGAACGCGCGGCAGGGGCGCGGAGCAGCCGAGCAGCGTCCGGCGACGCAGGAGCCGGTCGCGACCGTCGTAGTGGTACTCCTGGCACTTGTCGAGGTCGGGCCAGTCGGTGCGCACGAGTCGGCTCGCGCCGTCCCAGCAGTGGATCGTCCTCGCGCCCCGGGCGTCCAACTCCGTCACGAGCCGCCGGCGCAGGTCGTAGCAGCGCTCCGTGCGCTCCACGGCGACGACCGGCCCCCCGGGGACGAAGCGGTCCGCCTCGTGCGCGGTCACGCCGCCCGCGTCGTCGAACGCGAACCGCTCGACGGCCACCGCCTGCCCGAGCGCGTCCCGCACCGTCTTGCCGACGATCCGGTCCGCCATGTCGTACTCGTACTCCGTCGCGACGCCGGCCTCGTCCACGACGCGGATCTCGCGGCCGTAGCCGTCGTACTCGCTGGTGACCCTTCCCCCCTCCCCGTCCTCCGTGGAGGTGAGGTAGCCGCATCCGTCCCACGAGAAGCGCGACGTGCGCTGCGCCGGGGTTCCCACCCCGTCGATGGCCTCGACGGGTCGATGGTGGTGGTCGTAGTCCATGGTCCGGACGGCCCCGGTCCCGTCCACGAAACGCGTGGGCAGCGGGTGCCCCGCGTAGGTCATGCGATCGATGCAGACGGTGCCGAAGCCGTCGTGGCGGCGCGCCTCCAGGAGACGGCCGAAACGATCGTAGAGGGTCTCGACGAGCGCGCTGCCGCTGCCGACGGGCGCGCCGAGGCGGCCGCGGAAGGGCGTGCTGCGCGTCGCGGGGTGGTTCTGCAGGTCGTAGGTGTAGGTCGTCACGATCCCGTGTTCGTCGGTGAATCCGAGGAGGTTGTCACGCTCGTCGTACGCGTAGGCGACGGACTCGCCATCCGAGAAGGTCTCCCGGGTGCGGCGGCCGACGGCGTCGTACTCGTAGACGGTGGCGTCGTCGACACGCGGCCTCCCGGTCTTGGGATCGTTCCCGGCGCCGGCGTCCCGGGTGCGGCGCAGCACGAGATCGTGCGGCGCGACCGCGACGTACTCGTAGGTGTCCACGGCGCCGTCGCGATGCCTCACCTCGGTCTGCCGGTTGAGCGAGTCGTAGACGTACTCGGTCGGCGCGGCGACCGGGCCCGTGTCCGTCTTGACCGCCGGCGGCGTGATGCGGACGACGTTGCCCGCGGCGTCGTACTCCCACCGCGTCATCCAGCCGCCCGGCGTCGTCTCCGTGAGCGCGTCGCTCGTGCCGGGGCGCCACGTGTAGGCCCACACGTGGTCGGGACTCGCCGGGAAGTCCGACGGGCGGTGCGTATAGGTGGCGACGTTGCAGAGGTCGCGCGGGTCGGCAGAGACCACGTAGGCCCAGAGGTACTGCATCCCCGAAGGCAGGATCTCCTGGACGCGGCGTCCGAGGGCGTCGTAGAAGTACTGCTCCGTCTCGGCGGCATCGACGGCCACGCGGCGCGCGAGTTGGCCCTCGGCATTGAGGAGGAAATCCCACCGGTCGCCGCTTCGCGCCGTCGCCCCCACGGCGCCGGCGCGCGGCGCGAACGTGACACTGCCGTCGAAGGTCGTGATGCGCGTCGCCCCGCCTCCGGGGTCGTAGGTCACGCGTCCCAGTTCCCCGAGCGGCGAGGAGACGCGCAGCAGCCGGTGCGCGGCGTCGTAGCCGAACGTCCAGCGCGCGCCTCCCGGCTCCGTGCACTCCGTCAGGCGGCCCGGGGTGTCGTAGCCGAACGTCCACGTGCGCCCGGCCCAGTCGGTCATGCGCACGAGCCGGAGATGGGTCGCGTCGTAGGCGAACGTCACCTCGCGCTCCTCGGGCGTCACGACGCGCGTCGGGCACCCCTCGGCGTTCCGCTCGATGGCGAGGCGCCCTCCGTCCGGCCGGTCGATGCGCGTCCACACGCCCGACGCGTCATACACATGGCTCCACCGGTTCCCATGGGTGAGACGCCAGCCGCCCGCGACCGCCTCGAGCAGCGCCCAGCATCCGGGCGGGGAGTCGTAGTCCGTCCCCTTCTTCACAAAGCGGAGATCGCGCCCCTCGTGGTCGCGCACGGCCACGTCGCCGCCCGGCAACTCCTCGAGATGGCCGGAGAGCGTGCTCCGCCAGTTGCGGCCGTAGCCGCCGTCCTCGTCGATGTCGGGATGGAAGGCGAGTTCGATCGCGAAGGGGTGGCCGTTCCCGGGCAGTTCGAGGAGCCGCTTGCGGTGGTGCACAAACCTGTCGGGCAGGTGCACGTCGAACCCGGGATGGCTCAGCGGGCTCCACGCGGCCCACAGCTTCGCCGGCGCCGCGGCCAGGCGGAGGAAGGCGAAGGTCGCAGGCACGGGCGGGCCGGCGGGGATCCCCCCCCCGCCCCCCCCGAGACATCCTGCGAGAGCCAAACCCAGGAACGCGAGCAGGTGCGGTCGATGCATTCGCAAAACCCTCCACCTTAGAGGTTGCGCAGCGACCCCGAACCGAACAAGAATGGCGCCGTGGACTTCGAGAGCATGATCGGCCGGGCGAAGGCGGGAGACCCCGCGGCGCTCGACCAGCTCTACCGCCGCTTCTCGCCGGCGGTGATCTCGAAGCTGCGCGGCCAGCTCCGCCCGGCCTTGCGGCGCCGGTACGACACCGAGGATCTGGGCCAATCGGTCTTCGCGGAGGTGCTGCGCGACCTGCCCGGATTCACGTCGCTGACCGAGGGCGCGTTCCGCAAGTGGCTCGCGCTGAAGACGCAGTCGAAGCTGTTCGGGAAGCTCCGGCAGCACCACACCGAACTCACGTGGGACGGCGAGATCGCGGTCCCCGCGGAGGGCGCCTTGGGCGGGAAGAGCGCCGAGGACGCCGAGGAGCGCGGGAAGCTCGCCCGGGCGATGGAGACGATGGACGCCGATGAGCAGGCGATCCTGCGCCTGCGCGGCGACGGAGTGCCGTACGCGGAACTCGCCGAGCGGCTGGGTCTCGCCAGCGCGGACGCGGCGAGGATGCGCTACACGCGCGCACTCCTGCGACTGAAGGAGCGATGGAAGCGCGCGTAGACCCCGATCTGGAGCGCGCGCTCGCCGAGGTCCTCGCGGCAGCAGACCGGGAGGAGATCACGCGGGGCTGGCTTGCGCTCCACCATCCGGCCCACGCCGACTCGATCGGGCAGGCGCTGGCGCTCGCCCGCCTCTCCCGGACGCGCATCGGGGGCTACCGGCTGCTGCGGGTTCTCGGTCGCGGGGGCATGGGGACGGTCCACCTCGCCGAACCCCGCGCGGCGGTCAAGATCCTCCACCGCAGGGTGCCTCTGGAGCGCTTCCTCTCCGAGGCGCAGGTCGGCCGCGACATCGTCCACCCAAACATCGTCCGGACGATCGACATCGGCAGCGAGGTGCGCGCGGGCCGGCGCCAGCTCTACCTCGTGTTCGAGTACGTCGAGGGCCGGACGCCGCGCGGCCCGCTCCCGGTCGAGACCTGCGTCTCCATCGGAGTGCAGGTCGCCAACGCGCTCGGCGCCCTCCACGCACGCGGGATCCTCCATCGCGACCTGAAACCCGGGAACGTGCTCGTGACGCCCGACGGCACCGTGAAGGTGATGGATTACGGGGTCGCGCGCCTCTGGCCGGAGGCCGACGCGGGCGCGGGCGCCTTCGTCGGCTCGCCGCTCTATGCGGCACCGGAGCAGTTCTGGATGCCCGGTTCCGAGCTCGACGGTCGCGCGGATCTCTACAGCCTCGGCGTGATGCTCTTCGAGCTCGCGACCGGCCTGCAGCCGGCCGGGGACGAGGGGCCCGGCGTGGAGCCGATCTTCGATGCGGTCGTCCGCACCCTGCTCCGCGTGGATCGCGAGCGGCGCTTCGCCACGGCGGAGGAGGTGGCGCGCGTGCTCGCGGAGGGGAGGGAGAGCGCGTGGTGGCGCCGGGGCGAGCGGCGGGGCGGCCTCGTTGGACGCGACCAGGAGCTCGCGGAGTTGCACGACCGCTTCCGGGCCGCGTCGGCGGGGCTCGGGGCCGCCGTGGTCGTGACCGGCGCGGCGGGCATCGGCAAGACCGCGCTGCTCGAGCGCTTCCGGGCCGAGGTCGATGCCGAGACGTGGCGGCTGGAGGACTTCGATCCGGGCTACCTCGAAGGCTACCTGCATGCGCACTTCCGCGAGCTCTCGGGCGACGCCCTCCACGCCGCACTCGTGAAGGTCCTCCGGGCGGCGCCGCAGCCGCGCGTCGTCGTCCTCGAGGACCTGCACGAGGGCGGACTCGAGACGTTCGACGCGCTCGCGCGCGCGATCGAGGGCGAGCGCGTGCTCCTGATCGGCACCTCACGCGACCCGACGAGGTACCCGACGCTGACGCTCGGCCCGCTCTCCGAGGCTGCGGTGCGCGAACTCGCCGGCCCTCAGGCGGCCCGGGTCTTCGCGATCTCCGAGGGCAACCCCCTCTACGTCAAGACGCTGCTGGAGGTCGGGGTCGAGGAGCGGTCGCTCGAGGATCTGATCGCGAGGCGGCGACTGGAGCCGAGGGAGTTCTGGGAGTGCGCCTCATGTGCCGGCCTCACGTTCGACGCGGACGTGGTCGCCCGGGCTTGCGGAGAGCGCGCCGATGCGGACCGCTTCGACCACCCCTTGACGCGCGAGGTCGTCTACGCCCGCGCCGACCGGACGCGCTGGCACGCCGCACTCGGGAGGGTGACCGGAGACGTGCGCCACAGGTTGCTGGGCGGCGAGGAGGTTTCCGGGGAGGAGGTCCTCGAGGCCCTGCGGTCGCGGCCGGCGAGGGAGGTCATCGCGATGGCGGACCTCGCCCTGCCACGGCTGGCCGGGCCCGCGCACCTCGAGGCGTCCTTCCTGCGCGCGAACGCGCTGGCGGAGGTGCTCGACCGGGAGCCCGCGGAGGCGGCGCTTCGCGAGACCCTCGACCGGGCGCGCGACGCGCGCGACCCGCGACTCGCGGCGCGGGCGCGCTTCGCGCTCATCGCGATGTTCGGCGCGTCCGCGCGCCTGCCGGAGGCGCGCCGGCTCGCGCACGAGGCGCTGCACGCGGCCCCGGACGAGGCCACGACCTTCGGGGCGCTCGCCGCGCTGGCCGACGTGATCCGGCTCATGGGGCGGGCGCGCCAGGCGTACGTGGTGGCACGACGGCTGCGCCGACGGATGCGGCCGTCGCAGGGCTTCCGCATCGCCCGGGGATGGGAGGCCATCGGGAAGGCCGCCCTCGCCGCCGGCGCGGTGAACGAGGCGATCGGGGCGTTCACGCAGGTCACCCGCGAGGGCGACGACCCCGCGGACCTGGGCGCGATCATCGGCGCCGAGGGTCACCTCGCGCTTGCCCTGATGCGTCTCGGGCGCGGCGACGAGGCGTTGCGACACGCCCGCCGATCCCGCGACCTGGCCCGCGCGCACGGGCGGCGATTCCCCGAAGCGATGGTGCTCGGCCTCATCGCCGACCTGCACGTCCGGGCCGGCCGCTTCGGCGAGGGCCTCGCCACGCTGGAGGAGCAGTATGCGCTGAGTCGCGACATCGGCGTGCGCGAGGGCATGGCGCGCGCGGCGGTCGCACTCGGACAGACGTACGGGATGCTCGGGTGGACCCGGGAGATGGACCGGTGGATCGACCGTGCGGGGGAGTGCTGCGCGGGAACGATGCACGACTCCCACTACGAGAATCTCGCGGCGGTGCGCGCGTACCGGAGGGGCGACGCCGCGGCCGGGGCCCGGCACTTCGCGCGGGCGAGGGAGTCCGCGCCCCGCGCCACGCTCGGAGCGGATGCGCACCAGGCCGTGGCCGAGGCGCGCTGCCACCACGACGGGGGGGACCTCGATCTGGCGCGCGCGGGCTACGAGAAGGCCCGGGATCTCGCGCGGCGCATCGAGGACTGGGACCTCGTCGTGGAAGCGGAGTGCGGGCTGGCGTCGCTCCCGGGCACGGATCCGGCACCGGCCGCGCGGCTGCTTGCGGATCTGGAGGAGCAGGTGAGCCTCGTGACGCGGCTGCGCGCGCGCGCCGACCTGTGGGAGGCGACCGGAGACGACCACCACCTGCTGCAGGCCCGCGTGACGCTCCACGCGCTGCAGTCGCGGGTCCCCGCCGCCGTCCGCGGCCGTCTGCTGGACGAGGTCCCCCTCTACCGGCGCATCGCCGAGGCCGCAACGCACCTCCAGCCATCCGCTCCCGCTGGCCCCTGAGGAGCGGCGAACGGCCCTCCGTCCCGCCCCCCCGGGCCCCCCCGGAGCCGCTCAGGAGACGCGCGCCGACAGGGCGGCGATCTGGCGTGTCGCGACGGCCAGCATCGCGATGTCGAGCTTGGGCGCGTTGAGGACCTGCAGGACGACGTCGCGGGCACGCGTGAACGCGGTGCCGCGCGCCGCGCACCAGTCGTCCACCGTCAGCGCGTCGTCGAGGATCGCGCCGGTGAGCGCCCGGTGCTGGCCGTAGAGGTCGTCGAGGATCGCGTGGAGCGCCTGCTTCTCCCACTCGCTCTCGCAGGGCATCCGGCGCGCCGCGCCGCGCAGGCGGTCGAGTCCGAAGCGCGCCCCCGTCTCGTAGTGGACCCTGCCCACCTGCGCGACCTCGAGCCCGCGGCCGGTCGCGATGCCCACGATGTCGCACGCGGCGCTCAACGGCGTGAGGATCGCGATGTCGCGCGCGAGGAGCGCGGGCACGCCGCGATCGACGAGGTGGCGCGCCTTCCGCTCGACGACCTCCTGGTAGTAGTGGGCGAGCAGCCCCTCGATCTCCTGCGCCAGCGTCGCGACGCCGGGGCGGAACGCCTTCGTCGTCGAGCTCATGTCGATCGGATGGCGGCCGTGGCGGCAGAACCAGAGCGTCGCGCGCTCCGTCAGCTGGCCGATGTCGAGCAGCATCTCGACCTGCAGCGCCGCGGGGACCTTCGTGTCGAGCTCCTCGACGGCCACCCAGAGGCGGCGCAGCTCGAAGATGTCGCGGGCGACGGCGTAGGAGCGCGCGATGTCCGCCACCGGGAGGCCCGTGCGCTCGACCATCTCGTTGACGAACGCGGGACCGACGCGGTTCACCATGCTGTTCGTGACGCTCGTCGCGATGATCTCCCGGCGGAGGCGGTGCGCCTTCACGGCGTCGCCGAAGCGGTCGCTCAGGGGCTCGGGGAAATAGCGCAGCAGGTCCTCGACCAGGAGCGGATCGTCGGGCAGATCGCTCCTCAGGAGCTGGTCGTAGACCGAGATCTTGCTGTAGGCGAGCAGCACCGCGAGCTCGGGACGCGTGAGCCCGCGCTTGTTGGCGGCCCGCTCCTGCATCTCCATGTCGTCGGGAAGGAACTCCAGCGCGCGGTTGAGTTGCCCGCCCCGCTCCAGCGTCCGCATCAGCCGCGCGTGCTGGTCGGCGATCGCCAGCCCGCGCGCCTCCTCCACCGTCAGCGCCTGCGTCTGGAGGTAGTTGTCGCGCAGCACGAGGTCGGCCACGTCGTCGGTCATCTGGACGAGCAGCGTGTCGCGCTGCGGGCGCGTCATCCCGCCGGCGGCGACCACGCCCCCGAGCGCGATCTTGATGTTGACCTCGTGGTCCGAGCAGTCGACCCCGCCGCTGTTGTCGATCGCATCGGTGTTGAGCCGGCCCCCGTGCAGGCTGAACTCGACGCGGGCGGGCTGCGTCAGCGCGAGGTTCGCCCCCTCGCCGATGACCTTGCACCGGAGGTCCTTGGCGTCGAGCCGCAGCGCCTCGTTCGCCCGGTCCCCCACCTCCACGTGCGACTGGTCGCTCGCTTTGACATAGGTGCCGATGCCGCCGAACCAGAGCAGGTCCACCGGCGCGCCCAGGATCGCCCGGATGAGGTCGGTGGGCGTGACCTTCTCGCGCGTCAGGCCGAACCGCTGCCGCATCGGCGGCGTCACCTCGATGGACTTGGCCGAACGGGGGAAGATCCCGCCCCCCGGCCCCATCGCCTTCACGTCGTAGTCCATCCAGGTGCTCCGCGGCAGCGCGAAGAGCCTCTCGCGCTCGCGGAAGGAGCGTTCGGCGTCGGGCTCCGGGTCCACGAAGATGTGCATGTGGTTGAAGGCGCCGACGAGCCGGATGTGGCGCGAGAGGAGCATCGCGTTGCCGAACACGTCGCCGGACATGTCGCCCACCGCGGCGCAGAGGAAGTCCTCCGACTGGCAGTCGCGCCCCATCTCGCGGAAGTGGCGCTTCACGGCCTCCCATCCGCCGCGGGCGGTGATGCCCATCTTCTTGTGGTCGTAGCCCGCCGAGCCGCCGCTCGCGTACGCGTCGCCGAGCCAGAACCCGTACTGCTCCGAGACGCCGTTCGCGATGTCGGAGAAGGTGGCGGTCCCCTTGTCGGCGGCGACCACGAGGTAGGGATCGTCCCCGTCGTGGCGCACGACCGACGCCGGCGGCACGATCTCCCCGCCCTTCAGGTTGTCGACGAGGTCGAGCAGCCCCCCCATCATCGTGCGGTAGCAGGCGACCACCTCGGCCATCAGGGCCTCGTGGCCCCCCTCGCGCGGCGGGCACTTGACGATGAAGCCGCCCTTGCTGCCGACCGGCACGATGACGGCGTTCTTGACCATCTGCGCCTTCATCAGGCCGAGCACTTCCGTGCGGAAGTCCTCGCGCCGGTCCGACCAGCGGATGCCGCCGCGCGCGACCTTGCCGCCGCGCAGGTGCACGGCCTCGGTGCGTGGCGAATAGACCCAAGTCTCGACCATCGGCCTCGGCAGCGGGAGGTCCTCGAGCGCCTGGCTGTCGAGCTTCAGCGCGAGATAGGGCTTGCTGTGCCCGTCGGCGCCCGGCTGGTAGTAGTTCGTGCGCAGCGTCGACAGGATCAGGTTCAGGAAGCGGCGCAGGATCCTGTCCTCGTCGAGGTTCGAGACGCGCTCGAGGCCGGCCTCGATCGCCGTGCGGATCCCCTGGCCGCGTTGCGCGGGGTCGCCGGTCCCGTGCGGATCGAACCGCGCCCGGAAGAGGTCGACGAGATGCGCCGTGATGCCCGGGTTGCGGGCGAGCGTCTCCTGCATGTATCGCTCGGAGAAGGGGATGCCGGTCTGCCGCAGGTACTTGCAGTAGGCGCGCAGCACGACGATGCCGCGCCAGTCGAGCCCGGCCCGCAGGGCGAGCCGGTTGAAGTCGTCGTCCTCCACCTCGCGGGCCCACACCCGCGCGAGCAGCACCTGGAAAGGCTCCTTCGCGACGCGCAGCGTCACGTCGGTCCCGTCGGCGGTGTCCATGCTGAAGTCGTGGATCCAGACGGCCTCGGCCCCCGGCGGCGTGACGCGGAAGGGGTTTTCCGAGATGACCTTGAGCCCCATGTGCTCGAGGATCGGCAGGATGTCGCTCAGCGGGACGGGCACCGCGCGGTGGTAGATCTTGAGCCTCAGCCGCGTGTAGGGATCCCCGGCGAGGCGGAAGAGGTTGATGCCGAGCGACTCGCCCGCGAGCACGGCCTCGATCTGGCCGATGTCGCGGATCGCCTCCTCGGGCGCGGTCGACTCCCGGTAGGCGGTCGGGAACGCGTCGCCGTGGCGCCGGAAGAGTTCGCGGCCCAGGGACTCCCCCAGCGAGTGGACGAGTTCCCGCCCGAGCGACTCGGACCAGCTCCGCGCCTCCTCGACCAGCCTCGCCTCGGTCTCCTCGACCGGGGGCGACGGCACGTGCCCCGGCTTCGTCCCGATGATGTACTGCAGGCGCGCGAGCGGGGAGTCGCCGACCTGCGTGTAGTAGTCGGTCATCTTGCCGTCGTAGGCCTCCTCGAGGATGGCCTGGAAGCGCCGGCGGAGCTTGGTGCTGTACGCGTCGCGGGAGACGTAGACGAGGCAGGAGACGAACACCTCGAACGGGTCGCGGCGCACGAAGAGGGCCGTGCGCTGCCGGTGCTGGAGCTGCAGGATGCCGATGCAGGTCTCGTGGAGCTGTTGCCAGTCCACCTGCAACAGTTCATCGCGCGGGTAGGTCTCGAGGATGTTCAGCAGCGCGCGCCCGTCGTGGCCCTTCGGCGCGAAGCTGGCACGCTCGAGCACGCGGCGCACCTTGTCGCGGAGCATCGGGATCTGGCGCGGGCTCTCGTTGTAGGCGCTCGACGTGAAGAGGCCGAGGAAGCGCTGCTCCCCGGTCACCTCGCCGTCGGGCCCGAAGGTGCGGACCCCGATGTAGTCCATGCGCACGGGCCGGTGCACCGTCGAGTGGTCGTACGCCTTCGTGATCGCGAGCAGCTCCTTCCGCCGGGCGAAGGCGCTCGCCGTCGCCGCGAGCGGCGTCTTGTGGCGGGCCCGCGACTCCTCCTTCACCCTGCGCAGCACGCCCAGCCCGGTGCCCTCGCGGTAGCGCAGGTAGTCCTTCCCCCCCTCGGCCACGAGGTCGTAGGCGCGGTAGCCGAGGAAGGTGAAGTGGTGGTCCTTGATCCACTCGAGGAACGCGCGCCCCTCGCCGATCTGGTGCGGCGGCAGCGGCGGAGGGTTCTGGGCGATGCCGGCGATCACCTCCGTCAGGCGCGCCACCATGTTCGACCAGTCGGACACGGCCGCCCGCACGTCGTCGAGCACCGCCGCGAGCGCCTGCGCGATCGCGGGCAGCGCCTCGTCCGGCTGCGCGCTCACCTGGAAGTGCATGCACGACTCGGCGATCGACCCCGCCTTGGGGGCGCCCGCCTCGAGCAGGTCGGTCAGGCGGCCGTCGGCGTCGCGCCTCACGGCGATGACCGGGTGGATGACGACCTGCACCGGCAACTCGCGACGCTGCAGCACGTTGGCGACCGAGTCGACGAGGAAGGGCATGTCGTCGGTCACGATCTCGACGACCGTATCGGGGAGGTGCCAGCCGTGGCTCTTGTCCGTCGGGTTGTAGACGCGAAGGCAGGGGGTGCCGGGGGATCGGCGCGACGCGAGCTGGAAGAGCGCCATCGCCGCGCCGAGAAGGCTCTCGCGCGACCAGGATCCGATCGTGCGGAGCGGCACGTTGGCGTAGAACTGGCGCACGAAGCGCCCCGCCGCGCTTGTGTCCTCGCCGGGCAGCGTCGTGCGGAGGTGCTGGACCACCTCCTCGATGAGTTCGGCCTTGCGGCCGGTCAGCTTGCGCTGCATCGGGACGACCTCGCCTGTCACGGGAAGCGTGAGGCTACACCAAAGCCGGTTCGAGGCAAGCGAGGAGGGGGCTAGAATGGCGGGCCTCCATGCTGGGCTGGGCACTCCTGCCGCTGGCCGGCCTCGCCGTCGGCCGCGCGGTCAACCGCCTCACGCCGTTCCTGCTCCGCAGGAGGGGGCCGGTCCCCGGCCGGCGGTGGCCGTGGGTCGAGATCCTCGGGGCGCTTCTCTTCCTGCTGCTCTTCGCCGAACTCGGCTTCGACCAGCGGAGCGTGAGGTGGTACCTCTTCGCGACGCTGCTGCTCGCGATCACCTCGACCGACTTCCGCTACAAGGCCATCGCCGACCGCGTCACCTACCCCGGCACGCTCTGCGGCCTCGCCGTCTCGGCCCTCTGGCCAGCGGACATCACCCGCTTCTTCGACCAGGACGGCCTGCTTCGGGCGATGGGCATGGCCCCCGGCCCCCCCGGAGGATTCGCCCTCTCGCTGCTCGGCGCGGTCATGGCCTTCGCGATCTTCGAGGCGGCGCGGCGCCTGATGAGCCTCGCCGCCGGCGTCGAGGCGATGGGCATGGGCGACTCGAAGCTGCTGATGATGGTCGGCGCGTTTCTCGGGCCGAAGATGGCCCTCTTCTCGCTTTTCCCGGGCATGCTCTGCGGGCTCCTGCTCGGGATCGCCTATACGCGGATCTTCCGCTCGCCCCACTTCCCCTTCGGCCCGGCGCTGGCGCTCGGCGGACTCCTGACGCTGCTCTACGGGGATGGGCTCGTCGCGCAGTTGGACGCCTTCTTCGCGCTCGCGCATTCGATCCGGGGCCCCGGACTCATCGCGTTGCAGGTCGTGCTCATCGGCACCGTCGTCTGGCTGATGCTCCGCGTGCGGCGGCGCGCGGATCGCTACCGGAAGGAGATCGACGACGACTACGATCGCATGGACGAGGGCGGCGAGTGATCCGCCGCTTCGACGAACTTAACGTGCGCGGCACGACGAAAGGGGCCCTGCGGCGCCTCGGCGTCTTCGAGCCGACCCCGGTGCAGGCGGAGGCGCTGCCGGTGCTGCTCTCGGGGCGCGACGCGGTCGTGCAGGCCCCCACCGGCTCGGGGAAGACCCTCGCCTACGTCATCCCCGCGGCCGAGCTGGTCGACACCGGGGAGCAGGCCCTGCAGGTGCTCGTGCTCGTGCCCACCCGCGAACTCGCCGCGCAGGTCGGCGAGGTGATGGACGCCGTCGCGGGACCGAGGCGCGCCCGCTCGCTGGTGCTCGCCGGGGGGCGCGACGTCGCGGGCCAGCTCGAGGCGCTCCGCCAGCGCGTGCACATCGCCGTCGGGACCCCCGGGCGCGTGCGCGACCTGCTCGACCGCCACGCGCTGCGGCTCGACGCCCTCGCCCTCCTCGTGCTCGACGAGGCGGACCGGATGCTCGACCTCGGGTTCGGGGAGGACGTGCTCGCGATCGCGGAACGGGCGAAGGCCGACCGGCAGGGCGCGCTTTTCTCCGCGACGATCGGCGACCCCGTCTTCCTCGCGGCGAAGGCCTGCCTGCGCGACCCGGTGCGCATCACGATCGACGCGCCGCCGCCGGAGGAGGCGGCGATCGAGCACGTCGCGTACGACGTGGCCGACAAGATCGACGCGCTCGTCGCGCTGCTGGAGGGCCGCGGGGAGGGAAGCGCGATCGTCTTCGGCCGCACGCGCCACGGCGTCGCGCGCCTCGCGCGACAGCTCGGGCGGCTCGGGCACGAGGTGGCGCTGCTGAAGGGCAAGAGCGCGCAGCAGGAGCGCGACGACGCGATGGAATCGTTCCGCGGGGGCAAGACCCGCGTGCTGCTCGCCACCAACCTCGCCGCGCGCGGCATCGACGTCGCCCATGTCGATCTGGTTGTCAACTACGAACTGCCCGAGAGCGCCGACCTGCTCGTGCACCGGATCGGCCGCACGGGGCGCATGGGGCGTCCCGGCCGCGCGGTCACGCTGCTCGGCCCTGCCGACGCGGAGGCGTGGGAGAGGATCGCGGCGCACCTCGCCTACCCCGTCGAGCGTCGCGCCTGGACCACCCCCCCGGCCCCCCGGAAAACGCCGAAAGGCGGATGGCGCGTCCCCTGCGCGAGCTGCGGCGCCGAGGCCCACGTGCCCTTCGAGCCCGACGGCGTGCGCCCCGTCTACTGCCCCGCCTGCTTCGCCGCGCGCTGACGCGCACCCGGCACAACGGAGAACCGCCAGTTCACCGCACCGTCAGTACCACGTGCGGTCCTGTACCATGCCGGATAGCCCGCTGGCGAACGGTGCGCTTCGCGGGAAGCTGGTCAGCGGGACCGGGAGCGCGTAGAGCGATCCGGGCGTCGCCCGCCCCGCAGCGAAGTTCGCGGCGTGGGTGTTGGCCAACGCCGTCCAGGCAGCAGGGGCACCCATCGAGAACTCGCCGAACAGGGAGCGCCGGATCCGGGCCACCTCGGCGGCATCCTCGACGAAGGCACTCAACTCGCCGTCGTAGAGCATGCTCCGGTAGTTGAAATTGGCGGATCCGATCACGGCGATCTCATCATCGATGAGCGCAAGCTTCGAGTGCGGATAGACGAAGGTCCAGGCCGATCCGCTGGTGGCGCGGACGGGCGTGTACAGTTGGACCCCGCCCGTGACTCCCACGATGTCACTGAACGGTACTCGGCTGACCGCGCTTCCCGTACCGTACACCAGCGAGCTGTCGGCGAGCCACTTGTTGTTCGCCATCACACCCAGCGATCCCTGATCGTTCGCCTGGCTGACCACCCACGTGGCGTGGCTCGCCCGGGTGATGACCGTGGGACCTGCCGCGCTGTTGATCGTAACGCTGGTGCAGCTCACAAGCGCGAGCTCGAGGTACGTCAGGTAGTGCAGGTAGTCGTAAAGGCCTCCGCCGGGTCGCGGCTCCGTGATCTGGATGAGCACCTGGAGGGAGGGCACAGCCTGGAGGCGGGCCGCGAGCGCGTTGACGAGTGCCGCATCGATAACCGCGTAGTTCTCGAAATAGACATAGCTCCTCGCGGAGCCCACCGCGCCGAGCAGTCGCTGGTGGATCTGCGTCAGGGAGTTCTCATAGTCGGTAACGGCGATGGCGATCTTGGCCCCGGACGGCTGCGGCGTCGGCGGCGTCGGACCTTCCGGCGGGATTGTCGACTCGACCTTGCGCCACCGACGATTCCATTCCTCCTCGACGGGCACCGTCGCCGGGCCGACGAACGCGACGGCCGTGTCGTGGATGGTGCCGCCATAGCCGGAGGAGGCGTACTTCATAGTTCCGGGGTGTCCGGGTTCGTCCCAGTACCAATCGCCAAGATTGAGTCCGGCAACGATGACTCGGACCTCTCCGTCCGCGGAGAAGATCGCGATCTTCTCGTGCTGCGACATCGTCACGCTGAGCGTTCCGCCGTACGTCTCAAGACGCACCTGGATCTTGCCGCCGACGGTTCCGTCCAGCGCCGTCTTGAACGCGGCATTGGCGGCCCGCACACCGCCCGTTATCTGATCCCCGAACCAGGCACCGAGCGTCGCCACGGTAGCTCCGGGATCCCAGAGGATCACTTTCACGTCGTGACCCGCAGTGGCGACCGCACTCAACTCCGCATCGAGCAGCACCGGGGTCGCGGCACCGAAGTCCTTGATGACCGTCTTGTGGGAGGCCACCCAGAACGCGAGGTGTACGTAGGCATCCGTCGTCGAGCCCTTGACCCTCTGCAGTTCCCTATGGAACTCCGCGAAGTACTCGGTCCCGTCCTGGAGGAACTTCACACTATTGCCGGTCGTGCCTACACCGATCGCGGAAGGCACCGGACTCCCTCCGCCGGGCGCCGCAGGAGGGGCCGGGACCGCGGGAGGCGCGGCCGCAGGACCCGGGGGCGGGGCCGGGGCCGGGCTGCCCCCCGCCGGCGGAGCAGGCGCCGGGGCGCCGGCGGGGGGCGATCCGCCCGGTGCCGCTGAGGCGAAGATCGGCAGGTGCATCGCGGTGAGCGGAACCGGACCTGTCGGCGACAGGAAGACGGGGGTCGCGAGCGGCATGAGAGCGGGCAACGGCAGCACCGGCGCGACTGCGGGCAGCGCCGGCATGCCGGGGACGGCGACGCCAGGCGGCGGCGTGCCACTGCCTATCTGCAGCGCTGCCGTGCTCCACGCCCAACTCCAGCTTGTGATCGCCTGCAAGACGAACTGCACAACGCCGGTCTGCGTAAACGTCGCGATCTGCTGCGGCACGACGAAGGTGAGGCGCGTCGCCCCCGCGACGTGCAAGCCCGGCACCATGAGCGCCGTGTAGCCGAAGAGAGGTCCCGTGCCCGACATGAGGGCTGCCAGCGCCCCAGGCTGCGTCACGGGGAACAGCAGCAGTCGCGTCGTGGCATCGAACTCGAAGCTGCCGACGTTCGGCGGAACCACGCTGACGACGACCGTCTCCCCGGAGCGTGCATGGCTCGGCTGCAACGCCAGGACCTGTCCGTGGTTTCCAGGCTGCATGATCCGGAGCGCATCATACCGCGACGGCGCTCGCGGGAAGTGCGTGATCGGAGGCCTGGACGATCTCCCGGCCGGGGCTTCGCGAACGGCGCGCCGCCCGGTGGCTGGGACTCTCCTATGCGGCACTCCAGGACACGCAGAAGCCGGATCGTGGCTGGCCTCAGTGCCGTTCGCAAGCGGCGGCGCCGCGGCGTCCCCGGGCCCGGCGCGAGGCTAGCCCCGCCGGTTCAACGGGGTGTTCGGGCAGTGATCACAGCAGCGCCTTCGCGCGGGTCATCGCGGCGAGCTTCCTCGCGGCGATCTGCGCCGTGTTGACGGGGCGGTCGCTGAAGGTGCCGAAGCCGCAGTCGGGGTTGAGCGAGAGGCGCTCCTCGCCGATCACGGCGGCGGCGGCGCGCACGCGGGCGGCGATCTCCTCCGGCGTCTCGACTTCGGGGGTGCGGGGGTTCACGCAGCCGAGGCCGACGCCAGCGCCACTGGGCAGCTCGGCCAGCGTCTCAACCCTGCCCGCGCGAGGCGTCGCGTACTCGAGCACGAACTGGTCGACGCGCATGCGGCTCAGCTGCGGGATCAGCGCGTCGTAGGGGCCCGCGAGCAGCACGCTCTCGTCCTGGCTCCAGTTGCCGCGGCAGATGTGGATCGCGCGCACCGGGCCCGAGACGCCGTCGAAGACGCGGTTGACCAGATCGACGGCGAAGGCGAGCTCCTTCTCCGGCGAGGCGGCGGCGGCGAGCGCGCCGCACATGAAGGTGTGCGTCGCCGACTTGCCCGCGAAGGCGAGCTCGCTCAGCACCGGCTCGTCGAGCTGGACCACGTCGCATCCCGCCGCGGCGAGCGCGAGCACCTCGTCGCGCAGAATCCGTACGATGTCGTCGGCGAGGAGTTCCCGGGTCGGGTAGGCGGTGCCGCTGAGCGACTGGACCCAGGCGGAGCGGCTCAACAGGTAGGGCCCGGGCAGCGCGACCTTGACCCTGCGCCGCGTGTGCTCGCGCAGGAACCGGAAGTCGTCGAGGGCGAGCGGCCGCCGCACCGACAGCCTGCCGGTCGCCGTCGCGTTGCGGATCGCGAAGGCGGGCACGTCGAGCGCGTTCAGGATCGTCTCGAAGCCGGCCTTGTCCTCGACGTGGTCGAGCAGGTCGGCCATGCTGAGCAGTTCCATGCCGTGAAGGCGATCGCTCACGAACGAGCAGAAGTTGTCGCGGCGCTGCTCGCCGTCGGCGACGATGTCGACGCCCGCGTCCTCCTGGTACTTGATCGCGAGCAGCGTCGCCTCGTCCTCGAGCGCCGCGAGATCGCTCGCGCCCCTCTTCCTCGCCGCGAGCAGCCACGCGGGGCGCGGCCAGCTCCCGACGACGCTGACGGGCAGGCGGCCGCTCACGCGCGCCTCATCTCGACGCGTACCGGCACGGCGCGCACGAGCGACCGCGCGACGGGGGAGCGCATCACCGTCTCGTCCCAGAGCGCGCCCAGCAGGGCGTCATCCTCCGCGTCGCAGTCCACGAAGAGCCTGCCCTCGACCGCGTCGATCCCCGGGTCCCCTTCCGAATCCACGCCCAGGAAGACGAGGATGTTGCCCGACTGGGCCTTGAGCGAGACCTCGAGGTGGCGGATCCCGATCCCCCGCTGCGACGCGCGCCACGCGAAGCCGACGGCGAGGCAGCCCGCGAGCGAGGAGAGCAGGTACTCGATCGCGGAGGGCGCCTTGTCCTCGGTGTCGAAGCTGGCCGGCTGCCCCACCGGGAAGGAGTGGTTGCGGACGAACGCGTCCGCGACCATGCCCTCGCGCAGGCGCACGCGGGTGCGCCAGGTGTAGCGGCGCGCCTGCTCCAGGTCGGTCGCGAGCAGCGCGTCCTCGTGCTTCTTGCGGATGAAGTAGGAGGTGCTGCTCCCCTCCCCCGCCGCGGTCTCGAAGAGGCTGTGGCCGACCATCCGGCACCACGCGGGCAGGTCCTCCCGCACGCTCGACTCGCGGCTGCGCACCTCCAGCACGCCGCCCGGCGCGAGCGGCGCCATCGCGTTGCGGATGATCAGCAGCAGCCCGCTGCCGCAGTCGAGGTCGCCGCCGTCGCAGACGGCATCGGAGGTCGGGGCCACGCCACCCATCAATAGCTGACGGAGGGCGTGCCGTCCCCGAGGAACTCGACGAGCTTCGCGCCGCCGACGACCGTCGCGCCCGCGATCAGCTTGCCCTCGTCGAGGCCGCGCTTCTTGAAACAGGGCGAGCAGACCCAGACCTTGCCGCCCGCCTTCACGAAGTCGTCCATCAGCTCCCGCAGCGGCTTGAACCCCTCCTCGTGCACGCCGTCGGCGTACCCCTTCTGCGAGAGGCGCACCCCCTCGATGCTGAGGAAGACGAGCGTCTCCTTGTCGGAGGCGACCGCGGCGTTGGCGACGACGAACGCGACCGTCGCGCGGTCGGTGTCATCCTTCGCGCGCGTCAGGCTGATGCAGAACTTCTTGGCCATTTCAGGTCTCCTGCTTTCGGCGGATCCGGTAGAAGGGGTGTTTCGATTCGAGCAGCGTGTGGCCGGTCATCCCGCACCACGCGGGCAGGTCCTCCGGGGCCCCGGGGTCCGTCGCCCGGACCCGCAGCACCTGCCCCGGCGCCATCGCACGCAGCTTCAGCCTCAACTCGAGGACCAGATCGCCGCACCCCATGTCTCCGGCGTCCCAATCCTGCTCCTGGTTCATTGACGGCTCTCCATGCGCTTCCGCCCACTCCCAGCCTGCACGATAGCAGGCGCGGTGCAGGATGTACTCCCGCACGTGCGCGAGCAGCGCGCCCCGCTCCCGGCCGAGGTCGGCGGCGAGGCAGTCGGCGCAGCGCGGCGCGTTGCGGTAGCCGAGCGCGTGGCAGATCACGAGTTCCCGCGGGCTGACGGCGGCGGGACAGGCGGCGCATGCCCTCTCGCCCGCCGCAGCGAGCCAGGCGAGCAGCGCCACCGTGCGGTCCCGCTCCCGGTCATCCACCGCGCTATTTCACGTCCGTAAACGTCAGCTTCCGCTCGTAGTCGGAACTGGGCTTGCCGTCGATCTCGACATAGGCCTTGGCCATCATGTTGACGGGGCCGCCGGCCTGTCTCGGGTCGAGGCTCAAGTCGCGCCCGCGCGACCAAGTGACCCTCCGCGCCTCGAGGTTCGCGAAATAGTAGTCCACCATCGCCGCGTCCGGTCCGTGGTAGCCGTCCGCCGTCGTCAGCCGGATCTTCGGCTCGTTCTTCTCGTTGAGCGTCACGTCCTTCACGAAGATGTCCGCGACGGCGACATCCAGCGGCACCCAGCCGATTCCGGGGGCGTGGAACTCGATCCAACAGTGGTAGCTCTGGTCCTGGTCCACGCCGTTCAGCGGCCCCTTGAAGAAGGAGCCGTAGACCATCCGCGTCGGCAGGTTCGCCGCGCGCGCGATCGCCGCGTAGAGCGAGTGGAAGTCGGTGCAGTTGCCGGTGGCGTTCTCGAGGCAGTAGGTCGAGCTGCCGACCGGCGACGCCTTCAGGCGGTCGGGGTCCTTCACCCAGTACTCGACGTTGCCGAGCACCCAGTCGTAGATGAGCCGCCCCTTCACGACGGGGTTCTGCTCGCCGCCGCAGATCCGCGCCGCGAGCGCGCGGATCCGGTCGTCGATGACGATGTGGGTGTTCGGGCCGAGGTGCTTCGACATCTCCTTCAGTTCCGCGGCGGTGTGCGGGCGCGTCTTCGCCGGGTCGGCGTCGACATGCACCTCGCGGCGCGTGACGGCGCAACGGTTGACGACCTCGACCTTTCCGGCCTTCGGGTTGGCCAGCTCGACGAAGATGTAGCTGTTGCCCTCGCTGTCCTTGACTCGCCGCCAAGAGTGGGCGCAGTCCACCTGGAACTGCGAGATCCGCTGCTCCCGGTCCCACTGCTGGGGTTCGACGAACCAGATGCGGACCTGTTTCGCCCCCTCGGGGACGTTCACCGCAAGCTGGTGGCGCATGTCGAAGCTCGCCTCGGCCCCCCTCGGCGCCGTCGTCGCGCAGGCGGCCAACGCGGACAAGAACGCTAGTGCAATTCGCTTCACGGGCTCTCCTCCCATCCGAACTCGGCGGGCCGTACCATCGGCCTTTCCGATTTCATGATTCGGCTAAGTAGATATACCACTCTCTACGCTGGATCGGGCATCTTTCCGAGGAGACGCAGAAGGCCATCGAGGATGGTCAGGGGGTGCGGGGGACGGCCCGGGATGAAGAGGTCCACCTTGAGCAGGGCCCCGATGCCGTAGTTCGACTCGGGTCCCGTGCGGATGGGGCCGCCGCGGATCGCGCAGGCGCCGGCCGCGATGACGATGCGAGGCGGCGGCACCGCCGCCCAGGTCTCAAGCAGGGCGTGGCGCATGTTGGCCGTGACCGGCCCGGTGACGAGCAAGCCGTCGGCATGCCGCGGGGATGCGACGAATCGGATTCCGATGCGCGAGAGGTCGAAGACGACGTTGCCGGTCGCCGCCAACTCCGCCTCGCAGCCGCTGCAGCCACCCGCGCAGACCTGCCGCAAGCGGAGCGAGAGGCCGAAGAGGGAGCGCCTGCGCCCCTCGAGGGCCGTCGCGAGGCGGATCGTCCCGTCCTGTACGAGGAGGTCCATCCGCCGACGAAGCCGCCGAACGGCGGCAGCGCGGCCTCCCGAGGGCTCGGTTGCCTCGCCCCCCCCTCGGCTTGAGGGTTCCGCAGGGCCCAACCTCGCGGACAAGGAAGCGCTCCTATCCCGAGGGGCCCCCGGCCAACGACGCGCGGCGCCTACCAGAGCCACTGCTTGAGGCAGAAGACGCTGCCGCCCGACTTCAGGAACTCGCCGGTATCGACCGGGCGCACGTCGAAGCCGAGGGCGCCGAGCCTCCGCGCGGCAGCCGTCGCGCGCCGGTCGAGGATCACGATCCCCCCGCGCACCGGAACCCCGTTGCACGCGAACGGCTCCTCCGTCTCGACGAGCCGTTCGAAGTGGCGGCGCAACAGCGCGCGCCCCTCGTCGTCGAAGGCCTCCATCGCCACCATCGCCGTCCGCGCGTCGACGGGGCAGAGGCAGGTGTCGAGGTGGTAGTACCGCTCGTCCACGAGGCGCAGCGACAAGACCTCGGCGCCGAAGGTGCGCGCGAGCCCCTCCCGCGCCGACCGCTCGCTCCTGAACCCGTAGCCCATCCAGATGCGGCGCACGCCAGGCTGCCAGACCGCGTCCCCGGACCCCTCGAACATCAGCGACGACTCCGCGACGCGCCACGCCCGCGACCGGAACCACTCCCGGAAGAAGGGCACCTCCCGCTGCCGCGAGGGGTGGCGCATCTGCGAGAGCAGGCAGGTGCGCCTGCCGGAGGCGTCGAGCCCGGTGAAGGTCTGGTTGGCGGCAAAGACCATGTCCTCGAGCCCCGGTTGCGCGTCGATGCGCTCGACGGCGAGGCCGCACTCGGTGAACGCGCGCGCCAGCTCCTCCCACTGCGCGCGCGCCAGTGCGCGGTCGACGCTTCCGGCGTGGGCCGCCATGTGGGGGTTCTTGACATCGACGACGTCGAAGTGGTCGGGCGGGCAGAGCAGCACGCCGATCGGCAGGGGGTCCGGGGGCACGGCGCCATTCTCGCCGATGGTCTACTCTTGGGGGATGCGCCCCATCCCCCTCCCCGAGCGCCACGACCCCGGCCTTCCGCCGGAGCGCGCCGCCGAGGCGTTCCACGTGGTGATGCGGAAGCGCCGGACCGTGCGGATGTTCTCCGATCGCCCGGTCTCGCGGGAGACGATCGAGTGGATCGTCCGCACCGCCGGCAGCGCGCCGAGCGGGGCGAACAAGCAGCCTTGGCGCTTCGTCTGCGTCGCCGATCCGGCCACGAAGCGCGAGATCCGTCTCGCCGCCGAGGTCGAGGAGCGCGAGTTCTACGAGCGGCGCGCGAGTGTGCGCTGGCTCGAGGACCTCGCGCCGCTCGGCACCGACTCCGACAAGGGGTTCCTCGAGGTGGCCCCGTGGCTCATCGCGATCTTCCTGCTGTCGAAGGGGGACGACGGCTCGCAGGTCTACTACGCCCCGGAGTCGGTCGGGCTCGCGAGCGGCTTCCTGCTCGCCGCCGCGCACCACGCGGGGCTCGCGACGCTGACGCACACGCCGAGCCCGATGGCCTTCCTGTCGCGCGTGCTCAAGCGGCCGAAGCACGAGCGCCCCTTCCTGCTGATCCCCGTCGGCTATCCGGCGGAGGAGTGCATGGTCCCCGAGGCCGCGCTGCGCAAGAAGCCCCTCGACGAGATCATGGTGGTTCTCCCGTGAGCCGCTGGATCATGCGACAGCGCTGGCACGACCTGCTCTTCTGCCATTGGCCGGTCGCGCCCGGACTGTTGCAACCGCTCCTCCCCCGGGGGCTCGAACTCGAAACCCGGGACGGGTGCGCGTGGCTCGGCATCATCCCGTTCCGCATGAGCGGGATCCGCTTCCGCTATCTGCCGCCGATCCCCGGCACGTCGGCCTTCCTCGAAATGAACGTCCGCACCTATGTCACTTGCAACGGACTGCCGGGCGTCTGGTTCTTCAGCCTCGACGCTGCGAACCTCCTGGCCGTGAAGGTCGCGCGCGCCTGGTTCGGGCTCCCCTATTTCCACGCGCGGATGGAGATGCGGGAGGAGGCGGGGAGCATCCACTACCTGAGCCTCCGGCAGGGGCGGCTGCTGCGGCTCCGCTACCAGCCCGAGGGCCCCGCGCGCAGAGCGCCGCCGGGCTCGCTGGACCACTGGCTCACCGAACGCTACCGGCTCTATGCTTGCAAGCGGAACGGCAGCCTGCGCTGCGCCGAGGTCGTGCACGAGCCGTGGCTGCTCCAACCCGCCTCCGCGCAGATCGAGGAGAACTCGATGGCACCCTGCCCCCTCCCCGCGGCCCCTCCCCTTCTGCACTTCGCGCGGTCCCTCGACGTGGGGGTCTGCCGCCCGGCCCGCGCGCCGACCCTCGCCTAGAAGAGCGTGTAGAGCCACGGCCCGGCGGCCGTGTTCCCGACGACCATCAGCGCGCCGAAGAGCAACAGGATCACGATCAGCGGCAGCAGCCACCACTTCCTGTGGTATCGGAGGAAGGTCGCGAACTCCCCGACGATGCCGCGTCGCGCCTGACTGGCGCCGGCGGCGAACTCCCGGCCTCGTGCGTTCTCGTCGTCGGCTTTCATGGCAACTCCGGGAGAGTCAGGACTGGCGATAGTAGGAGTGCGGATCCGGCGGCTCCCTTCTCTCCCGCCAGCCGGCGGGGCGGCCGCGCCGCTGGGAGAGGGGATCGCCGCCGCAGAGGCGTACGAGAAGGGCCATCGGCACCACGATGCCATAGTAGAGCAGGAACACGACGGCATGGGAGACCAGATACCCGATCGGGAGCGCGACCAGCGAGACGCCCACATAGAGCACGCGGATCGCGCGCGGCGCCAACCAGCCGAGGAGTCCGCAGGCCGCGGCGGCGATCCAGAGGCCGCGGGCCGCCGAGGCGGCGGCGCCTGCCTCCAGCGGCCGGAAGAGGAACGAGTGGCTCCCATGGACCCACGCGCCGAGCAGGCCGAAGATGGCAAGTCCGGAGAGTCCGAAGCGGAGCAGCGTCTTCCGATCCGGGTCGAGGTTGATCTTCAGCAGTGTCATCGGCGCCGCCCTACCCGCCCCGCTTTCGCCCGATCAGATCGAACACGCCGCCGTGCCGTCCGGCCGTGAGCATCCAGCCCGCCTGCGTCATCCAGCGCCCGATGCGGCTTCCGCGGGGCGCGCGCCTGAAGAGCGAGGCCGAGGGGTCCCAACGCTCGCCGAATCGCACCGGAGGCACCCCCCGGAGGAACTCGATGCCGCACTGCTCGAACCAGCCCAGCACCTGATCGATCGTCTGGCGCGACTCCGCCGGAGCGGCGCCCCTCTCGGAAGATCCGGCGCCCTCCGTGGCATCGGGCCGCCTCCGGTCCGGATCCCGAGGGGTGCCCCGGAAGAGACGCGAGCCGAGCCGCCGTAGCGAAACGGGCATGCGGCCCGCCCGGTTGTAGAGGCTGCAGATCAGATAGCCCCCCGGCCGCAGCATGCGCAGGATCGCGCGGAGAGCGACGGCAGGCTCCGTCGAGTGGCGAAGCGCCCCTTGGCAAATGACAAGGTCGAAGGTTTCGTCCCTGCACGGCAAGTCGACGGCGCTCCCGTGCAGCAGATTGCAATTGGAGAGCCCGTGACGCCGCTTGAACTCCGCCGCGGCCCGCAGGGGGGCCAGCGCGCGGTCCGCGCAGACCACGGCCCGGCCCCCGACCGAGAGGAACAACCCCAACTCGCCCGTGAGGCAGCCCGCCTCGAGGATCCGGGCCCCCGGCGGGATCTGGCGATCGAGCACGGCGGCATAGCGGCTGCGGAAGGCGCGCGACAGGAGGTCTCCTACCGAATCGATTCCCTCGAAGGCGGGGAGGGGGGAGGGGCGCGCGCCCGCGTCCGCGCGGAGGGAGGGGGGCGGCGGGGGGAGGGTCGTGAGGAGGCCTGGGTCCGTCACCGGGAGGGAGTGGCCGCAGGAGGGACAGCGCACCTCGCCGGCGGCCCGCCGCAACTTCGGCGCGGAGCACCTCGCGCACCGCAGGAAGGCCTCGACCCACTCCTGATCCCACGCCCCCTCGGGCGGTGCGCCCTCTGCCGGCTCAGTCATCGAGGCTGTAGCCGCTCCCCAGCGCAGCCCCCCCCCACTGGCTCCAGTCGGCGGAGAGCGTCGCCCTCGAACCGAGCCGCAGGCCTCGCTGCGCCCCCTTCTCGAGAAGGAAGCTCCCGAGGACGAGGCAGTCCATCCCCGTGCGCAAGAAGCAGTTGAATGCCTCCTGCGGAGTGCAGACGATCGGCTCGCCGCGGATGTTGAAGGACGTGTTGACGAGCACCGGACATCCGGTCCTCGCCTGGAAGGCCCTCAGCAGGGCGTGGAAGCGCGGCTGGGTCTGCTGGGAGACGGTCTGGATGCGTGCGGAGCCGTCCACGTGCGTCACCGCCGGGATGTCCGAGCGGGGCACGTTCAGCTTCTCGATGCCGAACAGGCCCTGTTCGTCCGCGGAGACCTCGCGCCGCAGGTGCGGCGCGACCGGGGCGACGAGCAGCATGTAGGGGCTCTTCCGGTCGATGTCGAACCAGCTCGCCGCGCACTCGTCGAGGACCGAGGGGGCGAAGGGCCGGAAGCTCTCGCGGTACTTGATCTTGAGGTTCATCACCGACTGCATGCGCGGGCTGCGGGGGTCTCCGAGGATCGAGCGCGCCCCGAGCGCCCTCGGCCCGAACTCCATCCTCCCCTGGAACCACCCCACGACCTTCTCCTCGGCGAGCAACTCCGCCACGCGATCGACCAGGCGCGCCTCGTCCCGGAACTCGAGATGCGGCGCCCCGGCATCGGCCAGCACCTTCCGGATCTCCTCGTGCCCGAACGCGGGGCCTAGGAGGCTTCCCTGCTGGCTGTCGCGGGGCGCGGCCACCCGTTCGTTCCCGAGAAGCTGGTGCCAGAGGAAGAGGGCGATGCCCAGCGCGCCGCCGGCGTCTCCTGCCGCCGGCTGGATCCATAGGTCCTCGAAGGGCCCTTCGCGCATGAGGCGGCCGTTCGCCACGCAATTGAGTGCGACGCCGCCGGCGAGAACCAGGTTCCTCATGCCGGTCTCACGGTGGAGATGGCGGGCGCACCTCAGCATGACCTCCTCGGTCACCTTCTGCACCGACGCGGCGAGATCCATCTCCCGCTGGGTGATGCGGCTCCTCGGGTCGCGGGGCGGTCCGCCGAAGAGTCTGTGGAACCGCGCGGAGGTCATCGTCAAGCCTTGGCAGTAGTTGAAGTAGCGCATGTCCATCCGGAAGGAGCCGTCCTCCTCGAGGCGGAGGAGGTGCCTCAGGATGAGTTCGGCGAACCTCGGCTCGCCATAGGGGGCGAGCCCCATGACCTTGTACTCCGCGCTGTTGACCTTGAAGCCGGTGTAGTAGGTGAAGGCCGAGTAGAGAAGGCCGAGGGAGTGCGGAAAGCGCATCTCGCGCGTGAGACGGATGCGATGGCCGCGGCCGACCCCCATCGAGGCCGTCGCCCACTCGCCGACCCCATCGAGGGTCAGGATGGCCGCTTCGGCGAACGGCGAGGGGAAGAACGCACTCGCGGCGTGAGACTCGTGATGTTCGCAGTAGACGTAGGGCCCCCGATAGAGTCCGCCCAACCCCGCGTCGAGCTGACCGGGGATCCGCAGTTTCTCGCGCAGCCAGAGAGGGATTGCCCGGACGAAGGAGGAAAAGCCCCTGGGCGCGACCCCGAGATAGGTCTCCAGAAGGCGGTTGAAGCGGAGCAAGGGCTTCTCGTAGAAGCCCACGTAGTCGAGGTCCCCGGGGGCGAGGCCCGCCTCCTCGAGGCAGTACCGCACCGCACCGGTCGGGAAGGCGGCATCGTGCCGGATCCTCGAGAACCGCTCCTCCTGCGCGGCGGCGATGATCCGCCCGTCCACGACCAACGCCGCGGCCGAATCGTGGTAGTACGCGGAGAGTCCGAGGATCGCGGTCATGGCGTCTCCTCCCGGGCAAGGGGAGGGCGAGGCGGGGCGGGATCTTAGCACCCCGAACGGTCGAGGCGCGTGCGGAAGCCGCGCATCCCGCCCGGGCAGGCGCCGTCCATCCGGTCAAGCCCGCCGCCTCCGCCGGCCGATACCGCTCCGAGGGGATCGAGCGCATGGGAAGCGCGAAAAAGAGCAGCAGGGTCCGTGTTGCGAGCGACGACCCCGGGACGGAGCAGATCGCCTGCGAGTGCCTCGTGCGGCTCGGCTTTGACGCCGTGGTCGCGGCGGAGTACGCAGGCCTCAAGATGGCCGAGGTCGAGCGGCGCGTCATCGTGCAGGCGCTGCGCGCGCACGGCGGCAACCGCGCCGCGACCGCGCGCGCGCTCGGCCTCTGCGAGAAGACGATCTACAACCGCATGAAGCGCTACCGCCTCTGAGCGGGCCAGAGCGTCTCCACTCCATCGGCGCCCACGCGCACGATGCGCCGGTAGTCGAGGATGCAGAGGACCGAATCGTCGGCGAGCGTCGCGAGTGTCGTGCAGTTCCACCAGGGGGTGTCGCCGACAACATCGATCCGCGTCCCGACCCGCGCGAAGCGATACCGCCGACCCTCGAACAGTCCGTAGAGCCCGACCGCCGCGCTCACTTCGACGATGTTCGCCAAGGGCCTGTGGATCACCTCCCGCGCGCCGCTCTCCGGATCGACCAGCGCGACCTCGTCGCGCCCGCGATCGCCGACCAGCACTCTCCCGTCCGACACGAGGCGGGGCCAGACGTGCGCGTTGATCCCCTCGGCCGGCGCCCTCTCGCGCGTGTCGGGGTCGTAGAGTTCGAGCTTGCGCACGTTCCACGCAAGCCAGCGCCCCGGCCGGACGAAGTAGGTCCAGCGCGGGTCGAGATCGCTGCAAGAGTAGCTCCGCCCGCGGAAGGGGTCGCGGATCCCGTCGTGGGTCCGCCAGCCGAGCCCGGCGGCGTAGTGTGGCGCACCCTGGATGGCCAGGTTCGACCAACCGCTGCGCAGCCGCGTTCCGCTGGCGCCGTCGAAGGTGTGGCACCAGTACTTGATCCTCCCGGGGTTGCGTTCGTCCTGCTGCTCGCTCCCGTGCTCCCGCAGCAGCACGCTCTTCAGCGGCGAGTAGGGCCACACCGCGAAGAAGTCGCCCAGCCCGCCGACCTCCTGCCATGCGCCCGCCTCGAGGTCGAGCCTGATCGCATGCAGCGGACGGTTTCCCCCGCTCATCTGCGCGTTCAGGAAAAGGTAGCGCCCCCCCTCCCCCACGACGCCGCCCCCGATGAGGCAGTTCGCGCTCTCGAAGTCGAAACTGCGCCACTCGCGCGACCTGTAGGCGGCGTGCGCCCAGAGCGGCGAGGCGAGCACGAGCGAAGCAACAAGCCCATGAATCGCCGCCGACAAGGGTCCGCGCCCGAACCGATAGCCGCGCACGAACGAGAGCCAGGCGACCGGGAGCGAGATCAGCCCGGCGAATGCAACATACGCAACGACCTCCTGCGGCCGCGGTACCAAGAAGATCGCCGGATCGTAGAGCAGCCAGAGCGGCAGCCCTAGCAGCGCGAGCACGACAATGCTCGCCGGCAGCGCGAGCGCGCCGCGCGGCAGCCAACTCGACACCGCGAAGAGCCAGAGCACGACGAGAGACGCCGGCAGGAAGCGATGGTCGATGGGCCCCCCCGGGCCCCCCCACATCGCCGCGGCCAGATACCCCCACGCGGTCAGGAGGACCAGTGCCATCAGCAGTAGAACCAGCTTGGCGACGAATGCAACACCAAGGCCGCGGGGCAGCCGCCGCAGGAAGCCGAGGGTCTCGCGCCGCGCCTCGCCGGGGAGCAGGTCGCCCGCGAGCGACAGCGCGACCATCGCGAAGCAGCCCGCGGCGCCGAGGGAGCAGAAGAGCGGGTCGCGCAAGACCTTCGCGGGCAGCAGCAGCGCCGCGAGACCGAGCAGCAGCGGCGCAGCGATCGCGATGCCGTAGACGATGGCGCGCTGGTCGCGCCACTCCTTCCAGAGGTAGAGGCCGAGCGTTCTCATGATGCGTTGATCCTCTGCAGCAGTTCCTGCGGCTGCTCCGGCGTGCCCTGTTCGCCGATGCGGCCCGACGAGAGCACCGCGACGCGGTCGGCGATGCGCGCTGCGACATCGAGGTCGTGCGTCGTGACGACGACGGTCTGCTCGCCCGCGCGGAACTCGGAGAGCAGTCCCTTCAGGACCTCCTCGCGGACGACCGGATCGAGCCCCGCGAAGGGCTCGTCCAGCAGAAGGATAGGGGGCTCGGGGGCCAGCGCCGCGACGAGCATCGCCTTCATGCCCTCGCCGCGCGACATCGAGCGGAAGGGCCGGTCGAGGGGGACGCCCAGCCGCTCCCCGAGGCGCGCCTGCGCGTCGCGGTTCCACGTCGGATACTGCGGCGCGAGGAACCGGAAGAGGTCGCCCGCCGTCATCCAGGGATAGACGTCGGGACGGTCGGGCACGTAGCCGATGAGCGAGCGGACGCGGCGTGCATGGCGTCCCGGGTCCAGACCCCCGACGCGGACGGTGCCGGAATCGGGACGCAACACGCCGAGCCAGAGCTTGAGCAGCGTGCTCTTGCCGGCGCCGTTGCGGCCGAGCAGCACCGTGACGGCGCCCGGCGCGGGTTCGAAGTCGAGGGAGTCGAGCACGGTCCGTCGCCCGAACCGTTTCGTGACCCCCTTCGCGGAGAGGACGAGGTCGCTCATCTTGTCGGTACTCCCGCACCGCGCAGCACCTGCGCGAGCGTTGCTTCGGTATGGCCCGCCCGCAGCGCCTCGTGCGCCGCGCGGCGGAAGGCGTCGAGGGTGGCGCGCTCGCGGGCGGCCCGGGCGACCCCCGGGCCCCCGTCCGTCACGAAGACGCCGAGGCCGTTGACGCCCAAGACGACCCCCATCGCCTCGAGGTCGCGGTAGGCGCGCGAGACGGTGTTGGGGTTGACGAGCGCCTCCGCCGCGAGCGCGCGCACCGAGAGCAGCTTGTCGCCGGGCGCGAGGGCGCCCGCGGCGACCGCGTCGAGAATCGCCTCGACGATCTGCCGCGAGGGCGAGGTCTCGGAGCCGGGATCGACACGCAACTCCATGCCGACCGTACTATCGGCATAGTACGGTGGGACGGTAGCGCCCTTTGCTCCCTGCCGTCCCGAGTCGAGACATCGCACGGTACCGCGGTCTACGCCCCCAACGTCGCCCCCCGCAGCAGCTCCGCGACTCCCCGCTTCGCCCTCGCCCAGCCCGCCCCCGGAACAAAGCGGCGACCGCCGATCGCTTTCGGCCGTCGCCGCCGCGCTCTAGCGAGCGCCTGTCCTCCGGCCCACGCGGTAATCGCGAGGCCGGGTGTTTCTCGTGGCTCGATTGTAGCGCGCGGGGTCTACGAACTCAACGCGAATCGGACCGCCTGTTCGTACCAGGCCTCGACCGGCGAGCCGTCCCGCAGTGCGGGCTCGAAGGTCCACTTGCGCGCGACGCGCACTGCGGCGTCGTCGAGGATCGCGTGGCCGGAGGACTCCTTCACGGCGACCTCCTTCGCGCCGCCGTCGGCGCCGACCCTCACGCGCAGCAGGACGCGGCCCTCGTAGCCTCGCTCGAGTGCGGTGCGCGGATACGCGGGTGCGATGACCGCACGCTTCAGAAGCGTTGCACCGCGCGTCGGGCCCTTCGGCGCGGGCGCGGCGATCGGCGGCGCGGCCGGGGCGGCGGAGTGGGACGGCGGCACCGGAGGACGCAGGCGGATGGGCCCGCGGAGGGCCACGCCGGGGACGCGCAGGTCGGCAGGAGGCTCGGCGGAGGGGAGGAGCGCCGGGATCTCGGCCGGCAGGGGTGCCTCGTCCGGTGTCTCGACGACGACGAGATCGGGCAGCGGCAGCGGCGGTGGCACGTCAGCGTCGAACTCCTCGCGCTGCACGGGGTTCGGATCCTCGGCGACGGCGAACCGGACCGTGACGCCCAGCGGCCCGCGCCGGGCGCCGGGCAGCGATGCGGCCAAGGCGGCGACAAGGAGCGCCGCGTGCAGCAATGCGGAGAGGATCGGACCGCGCACCGGTCACCTCCCCTGCAAAGCGGGTTCCGCGCGACCGGGAGCCTCCCCGGTGCGGGGAGGTGTGCCCACTGTGTACGAAGAGGCCCGGGGGCTGTGCATGTCGTGGCCCCCGGGCCCCCTCAGTGCTGGCGCTTCGATTCGGCTAGCTGGCCGTGGCGGTCTCCCTCGCCTTCATGACGTAGAGCGCCGCCTCGGTCGCGTTGAGCTTGCCGTCCGCCTCGTCGAGCTTCGCCTGGAGCGCGTCGCGCTCCTTCACGAGCGCGGCGCGCTTGGCCGCGCTCGCCTCGTCGTTGAGCTGGGTGTTGAGCCGGTCGAGCTTCTCGCGTTCGCGGTCGAGACCGGCGCGCTCCTTCATCAGGTCGGCCTGCTTCTTCACGACGGTCGCGACGCAGTTCTCGTAGTCCATCTTCATCGTCGCGCACATCGCCGAGAAGACCTTGCCGGCGGAGAAGCGGCCGAAGGTCGCATCGGCGGGCTCGTAGTTCGGGCGCAGGAAGACGAGCGCCGGGAGGCGCTTGGTGTGCTTGGCGAGAGAGCGGTCCGCGGCGGCGCTCTCGGCGTCGATGCGGTAGCAGTCGAAGAAGCGCGCGCCGGTGGCGACCTTCTCGTCGCCGAACGCCTTGTCCTCCTCGATCACGATGCGCTGGTCGCCGTCGGCCTTGTCGTCATAGATGTAGACGAGCATCGGCTTGGTCGCGCGCGTGGTCGCGACCGCCTCCTCCTCGGTCATGCCCGTGGTGACGTCCTCGCTGACGCGCGTGACGTCCTTCCAGAGGATCCGGAACTGCGGCAGCGCGGTCACCGTCGTGCGGGAACGACCCGACGACGCGGGACGGGCGCCGGCACCGCCGGCACCGCTCTTGCCGCCGCATCAGCCGGCGTCGAGACGCTGCCCTGCGGCGAGGACGAGGATCAACGCGGACGCGAACGGAAGCAGCTTCAGCATGTCCGAACTCCTTGAAGTCGCCGTGTGGGATCGACCCCTCCATGATAGGTCGGCGGGGGGACCTGGACAACCCGAAATCCGCACCGCGCTCGGTGTCGCTTCGGGACTTCCGATGCGACCCATCGGATTTACCAAAACTCCGCGCGATTGGGGTCTGACCCCGCTTGTTCGGGGGGGTACCTTGGCGGGCCAGATGGGCGAGACGCCGATGATGCGCCAATACAACGCCGCCAAGACCAAGGCGAAGGGCGCACTCCTCTTCTTCCGGATGGGCGACTTTTACGAACTCTTCTTCGAGGACGCCAAGGTCGCCTCCCGGGCGCTCGGACTGACGCTCACCTCCCGCAGCAAGGAGCAGGAGGTCCCGATGGCCGGGGTGCCGGTCCGGGCGGTGGACGGCTACCTGCGCCGGCTGGTCCACCAGGGGTTCCGCGTCGCGATCTGCGAACAGATGGAGGATCCCGCCACCGCGAAGGGGATCGTCGATCGCGACGTCGTCCGCATCGTCACGCCGGGCACGCTCACCGAGGAGAGCGTGCTCGACGAGAAGGCGCACAACTGGCTGATGGCCGTCGTGCTGACGCCGCGCCGCGCCGGCCTCGCGTGGGCGGAACTCTCGACGGGGCGTTTCCTCATCGAGGATGTCGCCCGCGGCGACCTGCTCGACGCGCTGGCGCGGGTCGGGCCGGCAGAGGTGCTCTTCCCGCGCTCGGTGATCGAAGCCGAGGAGGCGCTCTGCGCCGGCGTGTTGCGCATCGTCGGCGTCGCGCCGCAGGAGGTGCCGGACCGGGCGATCGACGAGGCGGCCGCGACGCGGGCGCTGAAGGAGCACTTCAAGGTCGCCACCCTCGAGGGGTTCGGCCTCCGCAGGAGCGACCCCTCCCTCGGCGCCGCCGCGGCGATCCTCCACTACCTCGGCGAGACGCAGAAGACCGCGCTCGCGCACCTGACCGCGCTGCGCCGCTTCCGGAGCGACGACCACCTCTTCATGGACCTCGGCACGCGGCGGCGGCTCGAACTCGACGCGCTCGCGAAGGTCCTCGACCACACCGTCACCGCGGCCGGCGGACGCCTCCTGCGCGAGCGGCTCAACCTCCCCCTCGCCGACTCCCCCACGATCCTCCGCCGGCTCGACGCCGTCGAGGAGTTGCACCAGGACTCCTTCCTGCGCCGCGACCTGCGCGAGTGCCTCTCGCGCGTGCGCGACATCGAGAGGATCGTCTCCCGCGCGGCCACGGCTCGCTCGACGCCGCGCGATCTGGGGGGGCTTAGGGGGTCGCTGGAGATCGTGCCGAGCGTGCAGAACCTGCTCGCGGCGGCGCGGTCGGAGCCGCTGGTGCGCGCCAAGACGGAGCTCGACCCGGTGCCCGAGCTGCGCGACCTGCTCGCCCGCGCGCTCGTCGACGACCCCCCGCCGCACCTGCGCGACGGCGGCGCGATCCGCGACACCCATTCGGAGAAGCTCGCCTCGCTGCGCGGGCTCAAGCGCGACGGCAAGGACTTCATCGCGAAGATGCGCGCCCGGGAGATCGAGCGCACCGGCATCGACAGCCTCAAGGTCGGCTACAACCGCGTCTTCGGCTACTACATCGAGATCACGAACGCCCACAAGGAGCGCGTGCCGGCCGACTACGTCCGCAAGCAGACGCTGACCTCGGCCGAGCGCTACGTGACCCCGGAGCTGAAGGAATACGAGGCGCAGGTGCTGACCGCGGAGGAGCGGGCGCTCGCCCTCGAGGCGGAGCTGTTCGAGGGGCTGCGGCAGCGCACGGTCGCGGAGGTGCAGCGGCTCCAGCGGACCGCCGCGCTGCTCGCCGAGGTGGATGCGCTTCTCTCGCTCGCGGAGGCGGCGGCGCTGCACGGCTACGCGCGGCCGGAAGTCGACGACGGCGACGCGATCGAGATCGTCGAGGGGCGCCACCCGGTCGTCGAGCGCGCGCTGCGCGACGAGCGGTTCGTCCCCAACGACCTCACCCTCGACCTCCGCACGCGCACCGTCGCGGTGCTGACGGGCCCGAACATGGCGGGGAAGAGCACCTTCATCCGTCAGGCGGCGCTGATCACGCTGATGGCGCAGGCGGGCTCGTTCGTGCCGGCGAAGAGCGCGCGCATCGGGCGCGTCGACCGCATCTTCACGCGCATCGGCGCCGAGGACGACCTCGCCGGCGGCCGCAGCACCTTCATGGTGGAGATGGCGGAGACCGCGGCGATCTGCCACCACGCGACAAGCCGCTCGCTGGTGATCCTCGACGAGGTCGGCCGCGGCACGTCGACCTTCGACGGCGTCGCGATCGCGTGGGCGGTGACCGAGTACCTCGCGCAGGTGACGCAGTGCCGCACGCTCTTCGCGACGCACTACCACGAGCTGACCGCGCTCGCCGACGAGGTCAAGAACGTCTTCAACCTCCATGTCGCCGTCGAGGAGTGGGGCAACGAGATCCTCTTCCTCCACCGCATCAAGGAGGGCGGCACCGACCGCAGCTACGGCATCCACGTCGCGCAGCTCGCGGGCCTCCCCCCGGCCGTCCTCGTCCGCGCCCGCGCGCTGCTCTCCGGCCTCTCCGGCCGCACGGCCGGGTTGAGCGGCGTCGGCTTCACCCCGTTCGTGCCGCCCGCGCCGGCGAGCCGCCAGCTCGCGCTCTTCCCGCCGCCCGGCGAGTCGCTGCGACAGGAGTTGCTGGCGATCGACCTGGAGAGGATGTCGCCCTTCGACGCGCTGCTGAAGCTGCGCGAACTCGTCGAGAAGTCACGCGGGGGGGGCTAGGGGGCCCGATGTCACCGACCGCACCGATCCCCGGCGACGCGCTGCGCGCCGCACTGAAGAGCCAGTACCACGCCGCGCTCGCGATGCTGCGCGAGGCGATCGACCGCTGCCCGGACGCCCTCTGGACGGCGGGCGGCCACCCGCACGCCTACTGGCAGAACGCCTATCACGCGCTCTTCTTCGCGCATTTCTACTTGCAGCCCGACGAGGCTGCGTTCCGGCCTTGGCGCGGCCACCAATCGAGGGTGCAGTTCCCCGACGCGATCGGCGGCCCCCCGGAGCGCGATAGCACGCTGCCGATGCTCCCGGAGCCCTACTCAAGAGCCCAGGCGCTCGAGTACTGGGCCCTTTGCGACGCGATGGTCGACGGCGCCATCGACACGCTCGACCTCCAATCACCGACGAGCGGCTTCCCCTGGTACCCGATCCCGAAGCTCGAACACCTCCTCGTGAACCTCCGCCACATCCAGCACCACACCGCCCAACTCGCAGACCGCCTCCGCAAGGCGGCCGACATCGGGGTGCGCTGGGCGGGCGCCCGCCACCCGCGCTAGACCCGGAGGGGAGCCGCGGGAAGCGTCTGCCTGCAGCGTCCATGTCGAGCGGTACAGTTAGCGGTGCGGACAACGTCCGCGCGCACCCCGAGAACGGAACGACGGAATGCTCTACAAGGTGCCGCTCGTCCTGACCCCCCAGCCCGAGGGCGGGTTCACCGTGACCTCCCCCGTCCTTCCGGAGCTCGTGACGGAGGGTGACAGCGTCGAGGAGGCGCTCTCCAACGCGAAAGACGCGTTGGTGGCCGTCATCGAACTCTACGAGGAGAGCGGCAGGGCGCTGCCCGCCTCCGTGCAGCAGGATGAGCAGGCGGGTCCCCTCTGGCTCGAAACGTTGATCCAGACTGTCGCCTGAAGTCGCCTATCGTGACCTACCCCGACGTCGCGAGGAGGGCACCGTTCGGGCAGCCGTGCGGCAGCTCGGCATCGACTGGAAGGACTTCTCGCGCGCGTAGAGGCGCCCAAGGGAAATCGGGCCGCCGGTCCCGCGTCCCCCGCACCCCCTTCTTGCCCCCCGCCCCGGCGGCACGATCGCCCCCGACAAAGGCAACCCCGCCTGTCCCCCCCACCCGCTCTACTGGGCGGAGAGACAGGCCATGGAGCCAGCACAGGCACAGGGAGTACCCATGATCGAGAACAAAGCGGGCAGCCCGGTCGCGGGCGAATTCACGACGGTGATCGGTTCGGATGCCGTCTTCAAGGGCGAGTTGACCTTCGAGAAGGGCGTCCGCGTGGACGGCCGCGTCGAGGGGAAGATCAACACGAAGGGCCACCTCGCGGTCTCGCAGGGGGGCAGGCTGCAGGCGGACGTCGTCGCGGCGAGCGTGATCGTCGAGGGCGACGTGGTCGGCAACCTCGTCGCCTCCGACCGCGTCGAGCTGCGGAAGTCGGCCAAGCTGCAGGGCGACGTGCGCGCCACGAAGCTCCTCGTCGCCGAGGGGGCGACCTTCATCGGCAACTGCCAGGTCGGCGCGGAGGCGAGCAAGCTCGCGCCCGCGGCACCGGGCACGGCGCCCGCCAACCGGCTGACGGAGTCCGCGGCGCCGCCTCGCAAGTAGGCCCTTGTCGCGGCGGGGCGCCCGGGGGCGGCTCCCCGCCGCGCGTTACGACAGATTGCAGCGATGGTCGCGAACACGCAGGTTCCCGAGACGCGGCGGGTGGTCTGCACGCACTGCGATCGCCCGATCGAGATCCCCGCCTCCGCGATGTCGGTGAGCTGCCGCTTCTGCCACCGTCGCGTGATCATCGAGGACATCGTCATCAAGGCCTACCACGCCGTCGTCCGCCTCGCGACGGCGGGGCGCGTCGAGATCGCGGGCAAGGCGCACGTCATCGCCGAGATCCGCGTCAACGAGCTGGTCGTCGAGGGGGCGGTCAAGGGCAACATCACCGCCCTCGACCGCGTGTTGATCGGAAAGAAGGGCTCGGTTCTGGGCAACCTCTGCAGCCGCAGCCTCGAGGTCGAGCCCGGGGCCACCCTCGTCGGAAGGGTGCAGGTCAGCCCCGAGTTCGCCCTTGAGCCCAAGGGCGACCCCGAAGAGTCGGAAGTCGCCGATCTCTAGGCGAATCCGGGGGGGCCGGGGGGCGCTGCCGACCCCCCCTCGGGCCCGCTTCACTGGACCCCCCGGAATGCCGATGATGGCTCGGATGGGTACCGACCGGGCAGCCACGGAGTTCGTCGGCCGCAGCCCCGCGATGCGGGAGGTGCTGCAACAGATCGAGCTGGTGCGCGACTCCGCCGTCTCGGTCCTGGTCACCGGCGAGCGGGGCACCGGACGCGAGCGCGTCGCCCGGATGATCCATCAGACCGGCTGCCGCCAGCACGAGCCCTTCGTCCATGTGGACTGCCCCGAGGTCCCCGCCGACGTCGTCGAGGAGATCCTCTTCGGCGGCAAGGAGCCGGGGCGCTTCGAACTCGCGCGGGGCGGGACGATCTTCCTCGACGGCGTCGATGCGCTCTCGCTCGCGATGCAGGAGAAGCTGCTGCGCGTGCTCGAGAAGGGGACCGTGCAGCGCGTCGGCGAGGGCAGGATCGCGCCGGTCAAGGCGCGACTCGTCGCCGCGACCGTCGGCGCGCTGCGCGCGCAGGTCGAGCAGGGGTCCTTCCGGCGCGACCTCTTCTGCCGGCTCAGCGTCTTTCCCATCTCGCTGCCGCCGCTGCGCCACCGCCGCGAGGACATCGCCGCGCTGGCGCAACTCTTCCTCGAGCGCCACAAGCACGAGCGGACGCCGCCCGCCCACGCGATCGAGGAGCGGGCGCTGTCGGCGCTGAAGGCGTACGGCTGGCCGGGCAACGTCCGCGAGCTGGAACTCGTCGTGCTCGGCGCCGTGCTCGCCTGCGGGCCCGATCGCGTGGTTCGCCTCGGCGATCTCCCGCCCGCGATCCGCAGCGGCGCGCCGGAGGGGGCGCTCGCGCCCGCCGCACTGGCCTCGCCGGTGCGCACCGACGAGAACACGATCGTCCCGCTCGACGAACTCGAGCGCCGCGCGATCCAGCACGCGCTGAAGGTGACCGGCGGCAACGTCACCCGCGCCGCGCGCGCGCTCGGCATCGGGCGCGCGACGATGTACCGCAAGCTCGAGCGCTTCAAGATGAATGCGTGAGATTCGCCGCGGAGCCGGCGCATCTCCGGCTCGGCAGATGCCAGCGCAGGTAGGAGACGGGGGAGCCTAGGCGTTCGAAGCGTGTGGTGAAGATGGTGCGGTCATCTTCCGGAACCTGGTTGCGTTCGCTTTCGAGGACGAACCCGGCGCCCTGGAGCGAGTCGCGGATCTGGGTGCGGTAGCCTTCGTGGTCGGTGGCCACGATCAGGGGGCCCGGGGGACGGATTGCGCGGGCGAGGAGCGCGGCGGTCTCCGGGGTGATCCAGCGGTTCTTCCAGTGCTTGCGCTTCGGCCACGGGTCCGGGAAGAGGATCGTGAAGGAGGCGACCGACCGCTCGGGCAGCAGGTCGAGGAGCACGTGCCGGGCGTCCCCGTGGAAGGCGCGGATGTTGGCGAGGCCGAGGCGCGCGACCTTGCGGCAGAAGGAGGCGTGCTTCTTCCGCGAGATCTCGACGCCGAGGAAGAGGGCCTTCGGGTCCGCCGCCGCCATGCGCAGGATCCGGACGTCCTTGCCAAAGCCGATCTCGACGTGGAGCGGGCGGTCGCGCGCCCCGCATGCGTCGGGCAGCGGGCCCTCGGCCCCGACGGAGACGCGCTCCGGATCGAGCAGGAAGCGGTCGGTCATTGACCCGCAGGGGCGCGCGTCCGCTGCGCCTGCCGCTTCGCCGCGCGGTCGTGGAGCTCCTCGGCGAGCTTGCGCCGCGACGCATCCTTCGACAGGATCTTCAGCTTGCCGAAGTAGCGCACCGCTTCGGCGTCGCCCGTCTCGGCGTACGCACGCGCCGCGGCGACCCAAGCCTCGCCGTCGAGGCGCTCGACGAGCTGGGCGAGGCGTACGGCCACGTCGTCGCCGCCGATTTCGCCGAGGACCCGCAGCGCAAACGGCCCGACGCCGGGGGACTCGGCCTCCTTCAGCAGCAGATCCTTGACCCTCGGCTGCGCCGTCGCCCAGTAGCGCTCGCGGAGGATCTCGAGGATCGCGGGTCGCGCCTCCTCGTCCGCATTCGCGAGGCCGGAGAGGAAGAGCCCCTCGAGGCGAGGGTCCCGGCACTTCGCCGCCAGCCGGAGCGCCCCCCCGCGGTCCCCCCCATCCGCCATCTGCGCCTCGATCTGCGCCAAGGCGGCGGCGTCTCCGGTGAGACGGAAGAGCGCGTAGGCGCCGACGAGCGCGAACTGCGGGTCCTTGCGCAGCGCGTGGATCGCGTCGATGGCGCGCGGATCCTGGAAGGAGGCGAGCGCCTCCGCCGCCTCGCGCCGGCGCGCAACCGGACGGCGCGAGTCGAGGGCGGCCTCGACGAGCCCGTTGATCGCCCGGGGGTCGCCGAGCTCCTCGAGGGCCGCGGCGACGCCGAACGAGGCTTGCTCGCGGATGTCGAAGGCGAGCGCAGGGATCAGCGCCGCGACCGCCCGCGGCTCGCGCATGCGCCGGAGCACCTGGACCGCGCGGCGGCGGTGGGCGTCGCTGCTCGCCGCGGCGAGGAACCGCTCCGCCGGCCCGAAGGCGATCCCTCCGAGCTTCGCGACCGCGGCCACCGCCTCCTCCTCGGCCTCCATCGCGATGTTTCTGTCCGCCGGCGCACCGTCGTTGTAGAGCTCATAGTCCTCGAGGTGCCAGAGGAAGGAGACGAGCATCGCCGCGGCGCCCTCGTCGCCGCGCCGCGCCAGCACCCGGATCACGTCGGCCCGTTCGCGCGGCATCGAATGGGAGAACTTGATCTCGAGCCAGCGGTCGAAGCGCGGCCGCTCGCCGCCGTTTTGCGCCGCCGACGGGGGCGTCATCGCGTCGTCCCAGAGACGTCGGGCGACCCCGGGGCCCGCGAGCTTGATGGCCATCCGGTAGACGTCCTCGCGATAGGCCACCGGCGCGATCTCGCTCTTCTGGAAGAGGTGGAAGAACGCGCGCTGCTCGAGCGCGCGGATCCGCTCCGCGGCCTCCACCCCCTCCTGCACGGCGAGCACGCGGGCGAGCCGCAGCGAGGCGCGCACGTGCGACGGGTCCGCCTCGACGACCTCCTGGAGCAGGCGCACCCACTCGGGCGGATCCTCCCCCCTCCCGGGGCCCTCCCCCTTCGCTCCCGGGTTAAGGGATGCGAGGATCCGGAGCGACTCCGAGAGCAGATAGCGCGTGTCGGAATCCGCGGGCATCTGCGCGAGGACCGCCCGCGCCTGTTCGACGATGCGCGGATGGTCGCGCAGCGCCTCGAGGTGCTTTACGAACTCCCGCCGGCGGGCGAGGTCGTCGGGACGGCGCGCCAGCAGTTCCAAGTAGGCCTTGCTGATGCGCCGGTTCGCCTCGGCCTGCGGATTGGCGCTGAGCCACGAGGAGGACTTGCCACGCTTCCTGCCCGGCCGGACCGCGCGCCATCCGCCGTTGACCGCGACGAAATCGAGTTCGTCGCCACCGCCGCCACCGCCCTCGAGGCAGGCCCGGTAGAGCGTGATCAGCATCTCCCACGGACGCAGGCCGTCGGGATCGAGCGCCGCGCAACGGTGCAGTTCCGCCTCGGCGTGCTCATACCACCCCGTGTCGAGGTAGAACTGGGCGAGGCGGTAGCGCACGTGTACGTCGTTGGGCGTCTCGCCGCGCCGCGCCTCGAGCGCGAGGCGTTCGGCCTCCAGCGGGGGCGCGAGTTCGGGGGGCTCCCACTCGCCGACCCGGATCGGCTCGGGACGGTTCGGCTCGGCGACCTCTTCCGGGGCGGGCTCCGCGAAAGGATCGATCTCGACGTCGTACCTCCCCGCCTCCGGGCCGCAGCTGATCTCGATGACCGAGTCTCCGCCCTCATCGCACCCCTCCTCCTGCGCCCACCCCGCCGGGGCGAGGAGCAGGGAGAGAAACAGGATCCGACGCATCCCGCCATCGTAAACCGGGACAACGGGGTCTGACCCCTTTGTCCCGCCAAACTTGTCGCGCGGGCGCTGGAGGCTATGCTGGTGGGTCTCCGCCGCGGGGTGGAGAAGTGGTATCTCACCAGGCTCATAACCTGGGGATCGCGGGTTCGAATCCCGCCCCCGCCACCAATCGACATCCGGGGCGCCTCCCTTCGGGGGCGCCCCGATCGCACTGGGGGCGACCGGGAGTCTTGGCCGCATGCTGGAAGAGATCGCCCTCGACCGCGACGGCCTCCACACGCGCGCGGCAATCGAGCACGCCCCCCCCCGGCCGCCTGCTCGTCGTCCGCCACTTCTACCACCTGCCGCGCATCGAACTCCTCGCGCGCAACGCCTTCACCGTCCTTGCACGCGAGGAGCGCAATATCCGCGGCACAGCGTGGTTCGTTGCGCGCGAGATCGCCGCCTTCGGGTGGTACCTCCTCCGCTAGCGTTCGAAGAGCCGCTTCGGATCCTTGAACGCCTTGAACTCGATCGCGTTGCCGCTCGGGTCGGCGAGAAACATCGTCATCTGCTCCCCCGGCTTCCCTTGGAACCTGAGATAGGGCTCGATCGTGAACCTCACGCCGCGCGCGCGCAGGCGGTCGGCGACGCGCGGGAACTCCTCCCACGTCAGCACGACGCCGAAGTGGCGCACGGGCACGCCGTGGCCGTCGACCTCGTTGCGTTCGGCGGCCCCCGACCCTCCCCGCGAGAGATGCGCCACGATCTGGTGGCCGAAGAAGTCGAAGTCGATCCACGCGTCGCTGCTGCGCCCTTCGGGACAGCCGAGCACGCCGCCGTAGAAGGCGCGCGCCTCTTCGAGATCGCGGACGGGGAAGGCGAGATGAAACGGATGGAGCATCGCACCTATAATCATCGCCGATGGCACCCGCAACGCGCGCTGCCGCCGCCGTGGCGGCGCTCGGGCTCCTGCTCAGCGTCACGCTGCGCTGGGAGGGCGCGCGGCACGCGATCACCGGCGAGGCGTCGCACTGCGCCCTCTCGGCCACGTTCGACTGCGACCGCGTCGCGACGTCGGAGTATTCGAGCGCGCTCGGGCTGCCGCTCGCGACGTGGGGCGCCGCCTACTTCCTCGTGATGCTGGCTTGGCTCGTAGGCCGTGGGGGGCCCGGGGGGAGCCGGCTGCTGGCGGCGCTGGGGCTGCCGGTGGCCGTCGCGCTCGCCTATCTCTCCTGGTTCGTGATCGGGGCGATCTGCCTCTACTGCACGGGGATGCAACTCTCTATTCTGTTGCTTTTCGCTCTCCTCTGGCGGACGCCGTGGCGGCTCGGCGAACTGCGCGGCGGCCTCACCGCGCTCGTCGTGGTCGCGCTTGCGTTTCTCGGCGAGCGCGCCGCGGCGAGCCGGGTCGAGCTTCTCGCGCTGCACGCGCGGCCCGAGTTCGGCGCCGTCCGCCTCGACGTCTCCGATGCGCTTGTGATCGGCGACCCCGCGACGCCGATCTCGGTGCTGATCTTCTTCGACTTCGGATGCCCCCACTGCATCGCCTGCCTCGGCAAGGCCACCGAGCTGGTGCGCCGCGCGCCGACCGGTGTCCACGTGCTGCTGAAGCACTGGCCCCTCGACCGCGAGTGCAACCGCGAGCTGAGCCGCACCGTCCACGTGGGGGCCTGCCTCGCGGCGCGCGCGGGCACGGCGGCGGCGCTCCGCGGCGGGACGGTGGAGGCGCTGGCCTACCTGACGCGGTTCCGCGAGTATCTGCCCCCGGTCATCGACGACCTGGGGCGCCGGCTCGGGATCGATCCTCTGGAGTGGAGGGCGCTCGTCGACTCCGACGACACGCGCGCGGTGCTCGACCGCGACATCCGCGACGGCCGGCGCATGCGGTTCAACGCGGTGCCGCAGGCCTTCATCAACGGCCACTACGTGGACCGCGACCGCATCGTCCAGCGCGTGGATCGCCTGCTCGGCCACTGAGATGAGACGCCTCGCCGCCCTGGCCGCCTTCGGTTCGCTGCTCGCGCTCTTCCAAGCGTGGTACGTCTACCTCCCGCTCGAGGACGCGGCGACGATCGACATCTGCCGCATCAACGCGAAGCTGGATTGCTACCGCAGCCTCGGGCGGTTCGGGATCGACATGGCTCCCTTCGGGGTGCCGGTCTTCGCGACGCTGGCTGCGCTCTTCCTCTTCCAGCTCGCATGCTGCCTCTACTGCTCGGCGTCGCAGGAGCCGCTGCGCGCGGCTTGGCTCGCGATCGCCCGCCTGACCGCCTTCCCGCAGGCGGGGCTCGCCCTCTATGTGCTGCTGCACGACCTGCTCGTCGCGGAAGCGACGAGCCCGTCGGCGATCCTCGTCGGCGCGGTGGCGGGGGCAGGCTGCACGATGGCGATCCTGCATGGCCTGCGGTGGGCGTCGATCGCACACGGCGTCCGCGGTGCCGCGCTGCTCGCCGTCGCGACGCTCGCCGGCGCCTACGCCTATCACCGGGGGGAGGTCACGCGACAGGAGGTGGGCGCGATCGAACTGGAGCGCCAGTCGCGCCCGCCGGGGGTGCGCTGGCCGCGATTCGCGCAGGCCATGCCGCGCGAGGGCGTCGCGCACCTCGGAAATCCGCTCGCGGAGAGCGAGATCCTGCTCTTTGTCGATCCCGCGCAGCCGGAGAGCCGCGCGCTGATGGAGGAGGCGGCGGCGCTCGCCCTCGAGGGGTACCCGGACCTCCTTCTCCACTTCTACGCACCCGGCGATGCGATGGCCGCGCTGCTGGAGGCGGAGAGTGCGGGACGCGTCCGCGAGTATCTGAAGGCGCCCGCGGCGGGCGACGGCGGAACGCACGCAATGCTCGGCCGCATCGAACGCGCGCGCCGGAAGCTCGGCGTCGTCGCCTACCCGACCGCGCTCTGGCACGGAGGCGGTGAGACCGGCGCCTTCCGCCTCGCCGACGTCATCCGCCGGGCGTCGAAGCGGTAGCCGGCTTGAACTTCTTCAGGTGGTAGGAGAGGTTGGCCGCCTTCAGCTTGGTGCCGAGGTCGACCGGCTTCTCCCCCCCCGGCACGATCATCCAGAGCGCCGGCGCGCCCTTCACGCCCAGCGCCAAGGCGTACGCGGCGTGCGTCTCGTCGGCGAGGTCGAACCGCAGCAGCAGCCAGCCCGCGGCGTCCTCGGCGGTCTTCTTCGACATGAAGGCGCCCTTCTCGAAGGCGCGGCACGCCCTCCACTCCGCCTTCGCCCTCTTGTCGTCGGCGTCGCGCTCCTCGCGTGCGAAGTAGAGCAGGACCGGCGTCGCGGCCTCCCGCGCGCTGTCGAGCGCTTCGCACCGCTTCTCGTCGCCGGTCAACTCGGCCGGCAGGAAGGCCACCGCCGTCCGGGGATGCAGCTTCTCGTAGGCAAGCAACTGCTCCTCGAGCCAGCCGGCCAATCCGCTCGCGCTGTACGCGCCGCTGTCGGGGCAGCGCGCGAAGACCCTCCCGTCCCCGGCGCAGAGAAATACCTGCACCGACGGGTCGTCGCTCGTGCCGCCGTTCTCCTTCGTCCACGCGATGACCTTGCCGTTGAGCCCGTCGTAGAGCCACTCGACCGGCTCGACGCGGGGGAGGAGCCTCTCGAGCCTTTCGTGCGGCCGAACCTCGGCGCGCCACTTGTCGCAGGGCACTCACGTCTTCTCGCCCCACATCGTCACGACGAGGAGCGGCTTGCCGCTCTTCCGGCTCGCCTCCTCGCCCTCCTTGCGCTCCTTGTGCCAGCCTTCGGCGGAACAGAGTCCAGCGAGGAGCAGGAGGGGGACGATCCGGTGCATGAGTGCCATTCTACCCCTTGCGAAGCCTCCGCCAGTACTCGATCCGGCGGCGGATCTCCCTCTCGAATCCGAAGCGGCCCGGCTCGTAGTAGCGCCGCCCCTCGAGCTCCCCCGGCATGCATCGCTGGCCGCTCGCGCCCGACTCGGTGTCGGGGTCGTAGACGTAGCCCTTGCCGTAGCCCAGCTCCTTCATGAGCGCCGTCGGGGCGTTGCGAAGCGGGAGGGGCACGGGGAGGGCGCCGTGGTCGCGGGCGTCGGCGGTGGCCACGGCGAATGCAACATAACTGCTGTTGCTTTTCGGCGCGGTCGCGAGGTAGACGACGAGCTGCGCGAGCGCGACGCCGCACTCGGGCACGCCGAGGAACTCGACCGCCTCCTTCGCGGCGATCGCGAGCGGCAGCGCCTGCGGGTCGGCGTTGCCGACGTCCTCCGACGCGGCGCGGATGAGGCGCCGGGCGACGTAGAGCGGATCCTCGCCTCCCTCCAGCATCCGGGCGAGCCAGTAGAGCGCCGCGTCGGGTTCGCTCGCGCGCAGCGACTTGTGCAGCGCCGAGATCAGGTTGTGGTGCTCCTCCCCGGTCGCGTCGTACCGGAGCAGGCGTTGCGGGAAGCCCTCGCGCAGCCGGGCGCCGGTCAGCGTAATCTCGCCCTGCGCGCGGGCGTACTCCACCGCGAGATCGAGCGTCGTCAGCAGCGCGCGGGCGTCGCCGTCGGCGAGCCGCAGCAGGATCCCTTTCGCCTCGTCGTCGCAGGAGGCGCCGAGCGCGTGAAGGCCGCGCGCGAGGATGGTCTCGAGCGCCGCGCGGTCGAGCGGCGAGAGGACGAAGACCTTGAGGCGCGAAAGCAGCGGCGAGTTCAGCTCGAACGAGGGGTTCTCCGTCGTCGCGCCGATGAAGACCAGCGTTCCGTCCTCGACGGCGTGGAGGAAGGCGTCCTGCTGCCCCTTGTGGAAGCGGTGGACTTCGTCGACGAAGAGGATCGTCGGCCCGGTGCGCTCTTGCGCGCGCGCAATGACGGCGCGGATCTCCTTGACGCCGGCGGTGACCGCCGAGAGCGGCTCGAAGGCGGCGCCGACGCGCTCGCAGACGAGTCGCGCGATCGTCGTCTTGCCGGAGCCGGGCGGGCCCCAGAGCACGAACGACGGCACCCGCCCGGCCGAGATCGCGGCCGCGAGCGGCGAGGCCGGCCCGAGCAGAGCCTGCTGCCCGACGACCTCCTCGAGCGTACGCGGCCGGAGCCGCTCGGCGAGCGGCGCGAACGTCAACGGCTAGCCGTCCCGCGTGCTCTCCGCGAGGCCGCGGCGGTCCATGGCCTGCCAGACCTGCCGCACGAGGGCCGCGTCGCCGGTGGCGACCTCCATCGTCAGAAGCACGCCCTCGCAGCAGGTCTGGAAGCTCGTGCGGCGCCGCCCCTCCGTGATCAGGATGCCGCTCCAGCCGTCCCCCTCGACGAGTTCGTGCTTCTTCTTCTTGTCGTTCTCGAAGGCCGCGCGCATCTGCGGGTTCTTGAACATCTGCAGCATGGCCTGCGTGCCCTGCATCATCTGCGGCGACGTCGTGATCATGATGTCGAGGCCGAGATTCCTCTCCTCGTGCCGGTAGGTGCGCGTGACCTGCGTCCACTGCATGTCGGTGCCGTTCACGTTCCACGAGCCGCTCGTCGTGTTGGGCTCGTCGGCGGTCCACCCCTCGCCGAGGTCGGGGAGGAAGCTCGCGAGGCCGCGCATCGCGGTCTGCTGGATGAGCTTGATCGCCTTCTGGAGTTCGCGGACCGCCTCCTGCGCCTTGCCGGCGCGGAAGGCGTCGCGCGCCTTGTCGATCGCGGAGAGGATCAGCGCGTTGTGGTCGGGCGGCGTCTCTTCGTCCTCGGCGCGCGCGGCGGGAAGCAGCGCCACCGCGCCGAGAGTGAGGGCCAGGACCCCCCGCCGGAAGGGCGGGAGGCGACGGGCGAATGCGCTTTGCGGCATACCCTAGAGCGTATCAAAGGCGGCGCGCCTAGCGGCTGGCGGCGCGCGAGCGGGGGAGCGCGTTCAGGTAGCGGGCGACCTCCGCCCGGGGGAGTTCGCCGTCCTCCCCGACGATGGTCGTGCGGCCGACGATCATCCGGGCCCCCAAGTCGAGCAGGCGCACCTCGGCGACGCCCGTGGACGCGCCCCCCCAGCCCCCCTCGCGATCCACCTTCCAGGAGAGCAGTGCGACCGTGCCGACCTCGTCGGGATGGCTGGCCCGGAGCCGCTTGTCGAGCAGGAAGTAGGTCTCCTCGTCGACATCGCGCCGGCGCGTATCCACCGGCACGAGACTCCCGACGACCGAAGGGGCGTTGACCTCCTCCGCGTCGGCGGCGACGCCGAGATAGCGGCCCGCCTCGTACTTGAACGAAGAGAGACGGGAGAGGTCGATCGCCGACAGGAACGACGGCAGCGCGTTCGGGACGCAGAGGGAAACGGCGAGCGCCACCGCGGCGATCCCCGCGGCGCGCCTCGCGAACCGGACGCCAACCCTGCGGAACTGCATGACCGTGCGCGGAGGGCGCATGGCGCTGCGCGCGCCGCCCCCCGGGCCCCGTCCCATGATCGGACGGACGGCGCCGGACTTGAGCGGGCCGGTGCTACAGGAACGCCACGGGCGCGTAGGCCCCGCCGAGCACCGGCGCCGCGGCGACGCCGAGCCAGCGCTCGAGGACGGTCGCGTAGACCTGCCGGAAGTCGGTGTGGAACTTGAGGTCGCCGTCGTCGAGGTCGGAGAGCGAGGGGTGGGCGCCGTGGACGCCGCCCTTGACGCCGCCGCCGAGCGCGAGCATCGGCGCGGCGGCGCCGTGGTCGGTGCCGAGCGAGCGGTTCTCGCCGACGCGACGGCCGAACTCCGAGTAGGTGAGCACGAGCACCCGGTCGAGCAGCCCCGCGCCGCGCAGGTCGGCGTGGAAGGCGCCGAGGGCGTCGCCCAGGGTCCGCATCAACTGGTCGTGGGCCGCGCGCTGGCGCGAGTGCGTGTCGAAGCCGCCGAGGCGCACCGCGTAGACCCGCGCCGGCGTCTTCGCCTCGACCATCCGGGCGATCTGCCAGAGGCGGCGCGCGAGGTCGCTCTGCGGATAGGCGTCGGCCCCACTGCCGCCCGCGAGCGCGCGCTCGATGCGCTCGGCGGTCGAGTAGGACTGCGCGGCGGAGCGCCGCACGTGGTCGAGCGTCGCCCCCTCGCGCGGCCGCTCCGCGAGGCGCCGCAGCAGCTCCTTCGCCCGATCGCCGCCGCGCACCTGGAAGCGCGCGGCGTCGGAGATGCTCGGCACGACGACGCGCTCGCCGACGAGCGCGAGGCTCAGCGGCCCGCCGTCGAGTTGCAAGCCGGGGATGTCGCCCTGGGCACAGCAGTCGAGGGTGCGGCCCACCCACCCGTTCCAACGGGCGGGCGGCGTCACGCTGCCGGTGTTCCAGATGTCGGTCGAGGTGAAGTGGCTGCGGTTCGGGCCCGGGTAGCCGATGCCCTGCAGGATCGCGATGCCGCCTCCCTCCCACGCGGGGCGGAGCCGGTCGAGGTTGGGGTGGAGCCCCACCTGGCCGTCGAGTTTCACCGCCTGCGCGGCCGCGATGCCGATGCCCGGGCGCGCCCGGTGGTAGAGGTCGTCCGCGTACGGGACGACGGTGTTGAGACCGTCGTTGCCTCCGTCGAGTTGCACGAGCACGAGGACGCGCTCGCCGTCGCCGCCGGCCCAGACCGCCCGTGCGAAGAGCGACGGAAGCGCTGCCGCGGCGGCGGAGGCCGCCAGCGTTCCGCGCAGGAATGCCCGCCGGGGAATGGGGTGGGGGCGCGGGGGAGGGGAGGGGATCGGTGCGTTCACAGCAGGTGCGCCTCGGGGAGAGCCAGGAGTCCATGCACGAGGTCCCGCTTCCCCGTACCGGCCGAGAGAAGGGCCTGCCGCTCGGCGGCGGGCGGAGGGCGTCCGAGCAGCGCGCGTCCGTAGTGGTCGAGCGCCTGCTCCCCGTCGAAGCCGATCTCGAGCGTCGCGGCGATCCGTTCCGCCGCGTTGACGCGCGTGATCCATGTCGCCGTGTTGATCCACGCGCCGTGGCCCGGCCAGCCCTTCACGTTGGGCGGGGAGAGAAGGTCCTGTCCCATCTCGCGCAACAGCGGCACCGCCGCCGTTGCGTCCGCCGGCATCTCGAGGGAACGGGCGGCGCCGACGAAGTAGTCGAGCGGCGACTTGACCAGGCTCCGCCTGGCGGCGGAGCCATAGAAGAGCTGCGACCCGAAGAGCGCACGCAGCGTGGCGCCGATGTCGTAGCCGGTGTCGCGGAGGAGTCGGGCGACCGACTCGACCTCCTCCGAGGCCGCGCCGGCGGGAACCGGCATCACGAAGAAGTCGAGCAGCTTGCGGGCGAGGAAGCGGGAGCAGGCGGGGTGCTCGAGGGCGAGCGCAAGCACGTCGTCGCCGCCGAAGCGGCCGCGCTTGCCGAAGACCGTCTTTTCGCCCTCGTCGTGCAACGCCTTCGAGAAGCGGTACTCGTCTTGCAGGATGTGCCAACCGGTGAACGCGCGGGCCGCCTCCTGGATGTCCTGCTCGCCGTAGTTGCCGACGCCGAGGGTGAAGAGCTCGAAGAGTTCGCGCGCGAAGTTCTCGTTCGGGTGCCCCTTCGAGTTCGTCTCGTTGTCGAGCCAGCGCAGCATCGCCGGATCGCGGGCGACGCGGGCGAGGAGGGCCGGGAACCGGCCCAGCCCCTCCTCGAGGAAAATCCGGTACTGGCGCATCATCCAGCCGAGGTCGCGCACCTTCGCGATGCTTGTCGCGAAGTGGCCGTGCCAGAAGAGCGCCACCTTCTCGCGGAGCTGGTGCTCGCAGCGGATCATCCGCGAGACGAGCCAGGCGCGCGCCTTGTCGTCGTCGCTGCTGCCGACGACCGCGCCGAAGATGCTCTCGAGCCCCTCCGCCGCGCTGTCGCGGGCGGGGCCCTCGACGAGGCTCCGGGCCGCCTCCTGCGGATCGAGGCGGACCGTCGCCTCGATCCGCGCCGGGGAGGCGCCGAACCCGGCGCGGCGCCAGAGGTGCGCCGCCGCGTCCGCGTCCCACGGCGACGAGGCGTCGGGCCGGAAGGGTTGCAGCACAGTGCTCACTTCCCCTCCCCGGGCCCCACCCCGCTCGACGGCGCCACGAGGCGCACGTTCACCGCGACGCCCACCGTCGAACGCGACTCGACCATCTCGAGGTCGAAGCCGCGCACGTAGCGGGCGAGGCCGAGGCCGAGGTCGACCGCCTGCTCCGCATTCGCGCGATCCTCGCTCTTCTCGAGCATCCGCTGCGCGACGAGCGATTCGCGGTTCTCCTCGAGCAGCAGCCGCGACTGCTCGGCGCGCAACCAGAAGCCGGCGTTGATGCCCGGCTCGACCGGCGTCGGCGTGCCGAGGCCGTCGATCAGCTCCTTCAGGATGCGGTCGCTCGACGCGATGGCGAGGTGGTTCCCGACCATGCCCATCGCGGGCGCGAAGTTGTAGCGCGCCGGCAGCGCCTGCTGCATCTCCATCTCCGCCTTCGTCGGCGCGAGGTAGCGCGCGCACTGGATCTTCACGCCCTTGTACTCCTCGACGGAGGGCATCAGCGGCATCGCCTTCATCTGCTGCGCCTGTTGCAGGTTGATGATGCCGACGATGCTGTGGAAGGCGACCTCGAGGCGGACCCGCACGTCGTCGTCGCCGCGGAAGGGGATCAGCAGCGCCCCCTCCGGGTAGCGCACCGCGGGGGCGGCCTCGCCCGGCGCGTAGGGGCGGCGCGTGCCGATGACGATCATCTCGCCGCCCAGCACCGGCAGGAACTCCTCGACCCAGCTCATGCCGCTGGTCAGGTTGCCGAAGTTGGTCTCGAATTCGATCAGCGAGGGGATGCCGCGCTCGGCGATCAGCGTTTCGCGGTTGGTCCAGAGCGACCGCAGGTCGCGGCGCATCCGCAGCATGCCGACGGTGCGCTCGGGGAGGGCGAAGGGGAGGCTCTCGAGGGTGCCGCCGTAGGCGGCGGCGACCTCGTCCCCCCCTTCGGCGGGACGCGGGAGGAAGCCCCGCGCCTCGATCGCGAGGCCGCCCTCCTCGGCGCGCAGGTCGAAGCCGGCCGCCGCCCACCCGGCCGCGGGGAGATGATAGCTCAGCGCGCCGGCGAGGATCGCCTGCCCGAGATCCTTCGGGAGCCCTCCGGCGGCGAGGGCCGCCGCGTAGGGCTTGAGGTCGCCGCAGGCGAAGAGCAGGGCCTTGGAGTCGACGAGGGGGCGGGCGCTCCGGTAGAGGTCTCCCGCGGCGAGCCCGCGCGCGGTGCGGCCGCGGATCGACGTCGCAAGAAGCTGGTCGGGCGTCACGGAGAGCAGGTCGCCGTCGAGGCAGACGTAGGCGGGTCCGATCTGCCAGAGCGCGGGCAGCCCGTCGGCGGCCGGCAGGACCTCGGTGCGCGCGGCCTTCGTGACCATCTCCGCCGCGGCGAGCAGCCTCTCCACCACCGCGGCATCCACGCGCGCCATCAGCACGGCGTGCTGCGGTCCGCCGTAGAACGCGAGCCCCACCTCGCGGCTCGCTACCGCCTTCAGCGCGCCGAGCAGATCGAGGCCGGTCATCCCCTGCAACATCCCCTGCGCGAAGAAGAGTTGCATTCCCTGCGGCGACGCGAGGAACTGCTTGATCGCGGGATGTTCTCGCACCGACCGGCCGAGCGGGGAGGCGAGCGCCTGCTCGATGCGTCCGGCAAGGCCGTTCACTTCGACGTAGACCGTCGCGCCGTCAGGGAAGCGCGATGCGAGGGGCGCCTCGTCGGCGCGCAGCGGCAGGGCGAGCGTCGAAAGGAGCGTGAGCAGGCCGAGGGCGCGCAGCAGTCGCATGGGTGACCTCCGGGTACCGATTGTCCGCGCGCTGCACGCGGGATGCCGGGCGAATTGGCCTGGAGTCGTCCCCCCCGCGCCCCCCCATGTGCAATTTTCGCACGCGGGTGATCGGGGTCAGACCCCATTCACCCGCTAGAGCCAGCCGCGGTCGCGGACCGCCTGGGCGACACGCTGGACGGCGACCAGGTAGGCCGCCAAACGCATGTGCACCTTCTCCCGCTTCGCCGTCTCCCAGACCGCGTGGAAGGCCTCCGTCATCCTCCGGTCGAGACGCTCGTGCACGCGGCTCAGCGACCAGTAGAAGTTGTAGGAGTTCTGCACCTGCTCGAAGTAGCTGACCGTGACGCCCCCGGCGTTGGCCATGAAGTCGGGCAGCACGCGCACGCCGCGCTCGTGCAGGATCCGGTCGGCCTCGGGCGTCGTCGGCCCGTTGGCCAGCTCGCAGATGACCTTGGCGCGGACGTTGCTCGCGTTGGCCGACGTGATCGAGTTCTCGAGCGCGCTCGGGTAGAGCACGTCCACCGGCAGCGCGAGGAGTTCCTCGTTGGTGATCGGCTCCGCGCCGGGGAAGCCGGCGAGCGTCCCGTGCTCCTTCTTGTGCTTGACCACCGCCGCCGGGTCGAGCCCCTTCTCGTTGTGGATCCCGCCGCGGCTGTCGCTCGCGGCCACGAACCGCGACGGCCCGAGCAGTTCGCGGTGGATCGTCGCGGCGAACTGCCCCGCGTTGCCGAATCCCTGCACCGCGTAGCTCGCCCGCGACCAGTCCATCGAGAGCAGCTTGCCCGCCTCGCGCACGCAGGTGACGCCGCCGCGCGCGGTCGCGTCCATGCGCCCGAGCGAGCCGCCGAGCGAGAGCGGCTTTCCGGTGATGACCCCCGGGTGCGCTTCGCCGAGCAGCGTCTCGTACTCGTCCATCATCCAGCCCATGATCTGCGCGTTCGTGTAGACGTCGGGGGCGGGCACGTCCCTCGTGACGCCGAGGATGCGCCCGACGGCGCGGATGTAGGCGCGCGCGAGCCGCTCCTGCTCGCCGATGGAGAGCTCCTTGGGGTTGCAGGTGACCCCCCCCTTCCCGCCACCGAGCGGGATGTCGACCACCGCGGTCTTCCACGTCATCCACGCCGCGAGCGCCCGCACGGTGTCGATCGTCTCGTCCGGGTGCCAGCGCAGCCCCCCCTTCGTCGGCCCCCGCGCGCAGTTGTACTGCACGCGATAGCCGTGGAAGACGCGGAACTTGCCATCGTCCATCCGGACCGGCAGCGTCACGTGGAACTCGCGCTGCGGCCAGCGCAAGAAGTTCCGGAGCCCGTCGTCGAGGCCGAGGCGCTCCGCGCACTCGTCGAACTGGGCCTGGGCGACCTTGAAGGCGTTGAACTCGGCGGCAGCCATCCCCCTATAGGTCGGCTCGCACCCGCATTACACTCAGGCGATGGAGGAGACGCGCCAACGGCTCGACGGCTACCTCTCCTCCTATCCGGGCCTGCGCGGCCGCGTCTGCCGCATCCTGCTGCTGCACCTGCACAGCAAGGGGCTCGTGCGCATCGACGAGGTCTACCGCCGCGCCGCCCGCGCCGAGGAGTGGAACCGCCCGGTCGACCCCAACCGCCCCTCCTCGCGGCTCTGGGCCGCGGAGGAGAAGGAGGCCATCCACCGGATGGTGATCGACCTCGCGAGCGACCACCTGACGCCGGAGGAGGTTGAGGAGGTCGTCTGGGCCGCCCACCGCCGCGACGAGGCGCAGTCCCTCGAGGTGCTCGCGCGGATGCCGGACGTGCCTCTCGAACTCGTCGCGGAGAAGGTCGCGCAGTACGCGAGCCTGCCCGGGGAGGAGGAAGATGGGGGCGCGGGGGAAGGGACGCGCGTCGCGCTGATCCGGCGCTTCATCAGCGACCGCGTCGACTACATCCGCATCGCGAAGCGCGCGCTGACGATCGGGGACCTCG
>Ga0187893_10001164_pt1 | contig 65286 bp, 46 predicted proteins | sample MA1701074metaG_FD_139574 | JGI IMG/M metagenome (GOLD analysis project Ga0187893, IMG submission 139574) | White microbial mat communities from a basaltic lava cave in the Kipuka Kanohina Cave System on the Island of Hawaii, USA - MA170107-4 metaG ... | reverse complement strand
TTTTGCCTTCATCCTCCGAAGTCCCTTTCAGAGTCGAATTGCAATCCGTACAGCAATTCGATAGGCTAGGACCCTGGTTCCTTGGTGACCGCAACAAATTAGGCGAAAAAGGGTTCATAAAGTTCTTGTCGAAGGTTCGTGTACGCAACTTGACCAAAGGAACGGTGTTGGCCGACCACGCTGAGGTGGCCAACACCAGTGCCAAGCGGCGTACAGGATTGCTGAAGCACGATCAATTACAGCCGGGAGATGGCTTGTGGATTGTACCGTGTGAAGCAGTTCACACAATTGGGATGACGTTTGCCATCGATGTTCTGTATTTGAGCAAGGCACGCAAAGTATTGAAAATCCGGCCCGAAATGGGGAAGTGGCGTTTTTCGGCCTGCCTCCGGGCCCACTCCGTGCTCGAGTTGCCTTCCAAAATGGCCGAGGTGACTTCAACGAAGGTCGGCGACCAGTTGGAATTTGTGAAAATATGAAGAAATATCGAATCCTTGGCTGCGCCGGGTTGCTTCTCCTTTGCCTTTCCTGCACAAAGCGAATTGCTACGTCTTCCCGAGCAGCAGGATCCACGCATGCGGTTCACAACGTCATGCAGCGGCAGGTTCAGAACGCGGTGGATGCTGGCGACGGCGACGTGGTCGCACGGTCTCTGAGGGAGCGCATTACGGCCTCTCCAGGCAACATCGAAGATCGCATTGCCTTGGCGGAACATTACAGAAAACAAGGCATTACCGAGTTGGCAATTGAGCATTACCGTCTGGCCGCCGAGCGTGAACCCGGAAACACCAGGCTCACCCTGCTTTTGGCCCAGACTCTGGACGAACAGGGGCAAACAAGCGAGGCCGCCAAACTATTGGCTGGCTTTCTCGATCGGAATCCGGATTTCGACGCGGATCTGGCCGGCTGGCTGGGCATCTTTCATGACAAGTTGGGCGAGTGGCATGCGGGGGAAAGCGCCCACCGCGCCGCGTTCTCCCGAAATCCATCCAATGCTGCTTATCGCAACAATCTCGGCTACAATCTCCTGATGCAGGGAAGACGGGTCGAAGCGATCCAGGAGTTGCGAAAATCGCTTGAGATCCACCCGCGCATGGAGGTAGCTCGAAACAACCTCGCACTCGCTTTGATGCAGGAGGCCGGCCCAAAGCAAAAAAGTGAGGCTCTGGAGCATTGGCAGTCTGTCTCCACTCCCGCTACGGCCCACAGCAACGCCGCGGCATCGCTGATCGAGCAGGGCCGGCTCGAGGAGGCTCGCAAGGAGTTGGAGACCGCGCTGGAGCATCAGAGGGATTATACACCGGCGCTCAAGAATCTGGCGTTGCTTTCTGCAATGGACGGCAGGCCGGCTGCCGTGCCTCCGGTTAAAACGTCCGGCGTCCGGCGCTGGATGAAAAAGGCCTGGGTCGCTTTTGCGGGAATTGAGCAGAAGCCTGCCGGACGGGTTGCGCTCGCAACTCGAGAGTAGTCATGTTAGAAGGTAGGAAGGAGATTCCTTTTATGAAGAAGTTCTTAAAGCGCCTTTGGAGAGACCAGCAGGGCCAGGATCTTGTCGAATACGCCTTGATCGTGGCCGCCATCGGCTTGGCGCTCATCGTTACGGTCAACCAGTTGTCCACCGCCGTTGTCAGCCTGTACTCGAGCATCACGCAAGGGCTGACCAGCATCGGCGCTACGGGACAGTAGAACACACTTTGGCCATTTCTCCCGCCTCGGAACTCCGGGAAAATGCGAGCGTCCAGGGCGTGGACCCGAAGCAGAGCCGTTTCCTTAAGTTGCTGGCGCCCGATGCGGCCTGGATACTATCCGCCATCGCGGTGCTTTTTGCACTCCTGCTTGGCGACGGCGTGGGCAGGCTGTTTCGGGATTCCGATACGGGGTGGCATGTCCGGTCCGGCGAGGCTATGTTGCGTTCAATGAGCCTGCCTCGAACGGATCCGTATTCGTTTAGCAAGCCAGGGGAGATTTGGTTCGCATGGGAATGGGGCGCGGACGTGCTCATGGCAGCCGCTCATCGATGGGACGGTTTAAGGGGAGTGGCCGTGCTGTATCTGACGCTGTTGGCCGCGGCAAGCTGGACCTGGTTCCGGCTGCATTGGTCTTACGGCGGCAATTTCTTTCTTGCTTGCGCCATGGCATCACCCATGCTCACCACGCTTAGTCTGCACTGGCTGGCCAGGCCGCACGTCTTTGGCTGGCTGCTGGCTTTGCTCGCGTTGCTTGCTTTTGAGAAAGCGCCGGCCCGCTTTCGAATCGGTCACGCGGCGGCATTGGTGGCCTTTGGAGCCGTTTGGGCGAATCTGCATGCGAGTTTCTTTTTTCTGCCGGCGCTGGCGCTTTTGTTCCTGGCTGGCGAGGGGCTGCGATCGTTGTTGTGGGGCGAACATGGCTTTCGGGTGCGTTGGTTCGCTTTGGCGGCGCTCTTTTCCGCGGCGGGAACTCTGATCAATCCTTATGGACTCGCGCTCCATGGCCACATTTGGAACTACCTCAATAATCGGGAGCTTCTGGCGCGCGTGGGCGAGTTTCAAAGCTTCAATTTTCACGTTGAGGGTGCAACGCAGATCCTGATGGTGGTGGCAATCGCCATGGCCGGCGGAACTCTGGCTCTTCTGGAGCGTCGCCCCCATCACTTATTGCTCTGCCTCGGGCTGGCTGTTCTCAGCCTCCGTTCGGCGCGCGTTCTACCGTTGCTTGCGCTGCTGGCGCTGCCGCCCGCCAATGCAGCCATTACGGGTGCGCTTCGAACCCTGCAACTGGCGCCGCGGCTGCGGGCGAGGCTTGACGGATTTCTGGCGTATTCGGAGCGGCTCTGTAAGATCGATGCCCGTTGCGGGGGATATGCGCTTGCACCGGTTGGTCTGCTTGTGATGGTGGCGTTGCTGAACTCGCCGGCCATCGCCGCGCAAACCGGTTTCCCGCCTCGTGAGTTCCCCGTTGCCGCCGCCGGCGCCCTGGACAAACTGCCCGCCGGCATTATTTTGCTGGCCCCGGACAAGTATGGCGGCTACCTGATTTATCGATTCGCGGGCCATCGAAAAGTATTCATGGATGGCCGAAGCGACTTTTATGGTGTTGCGTTCATGAAAGCGTACATCCGGTTGATCGAGGCGCGTCCCGGATGGCGGGAGCAGGTGGTCAAGATCGGCTTTACGCACGCCTTGCTTCCCAACCAGTATTCGCTGGTTGCCGGTCTTGAGGACTGGGGTTGGAAGCGAATCTATCGTGACGAGGTGGCGACACTACTCGCAAGGGATTGAATGTATGGGTAATCTGGACCGCCAAAAAATTCTGATGATCTTCGGGGCGGCGCTGGTGTCCGCCTTCTTTATGAGCTGGTTTGTTTACGCCAAGACACAGGCGCCTAAGACGGAAAAAACCGTGAAAGTGGTCGCCGCAGCGAGAGACATGGGAGCGGGAACGCGTCTCAAACAGAACGACGTCAAGCTGATCACCATCGCCGAAAAAGATCTTCCGAACAACGCCGTCATCGACGCTAAAGTCGCGCTGGACCGCGTCCTCATGTTCCCGGCAAACGCGAACGAGCCGCTTGCCGTCAACAAACTGAGCACGGTCGGCGGCGTGGAAGGACTGGCCGCTACCATCGAGATGGGCAAGCGCGCCGTCTCCGTTCCGGTTACGGACTCCTCCGGCGCCGGAGGGCTCATCCTGCCGCGTTCCCACGTCGATGTTTTGTTTACCAGAACCGGGTCCATGACCGAAGCCGTAACCACCGTGATTCTGCAGAATGTCGTCGTTATGGCCATCGGCAGAATGACGGAAGTTTCCACCGTGCAGGGCGCCCCCGGCCAGCAGCCTGCTTCATCGGGCACCCGCGCGGCCACTCTTCTGGTGACGCCCGAGGAAGCCGCTAAGCTCGAGTTCGCGAGGCAGCAGGGCAAAATCAGCCTCGCTCTTCGTAATCCGCTCGACACAAGCGCCGAAGAGGATGAGGAGCCTGTCGTTACCGCCACCGATTTGAACATCGGGACCGGGCCCAGAAAACTACCCGGCGGCCGTTTGGCGCCGCAGATGCCCAATCTGAGAAGCGATGAGGTTTGGAAGCGCCTTACCGCCGGAGAACCGGTCGCTTTGAATCCCGACGGCAGCATCGCACCTGTTGTCGTGAAACCCGAGAAGAAAGAGGAGCCTCCGAAGCCGAAACGCATCGTGGACGTGTTTCGCGGAGATAAGCACGTTCAGGAAATTTTTCATTGAGGCCGGTGAAGAGAAATGCAAACGACTGTTGCTTGGAATTGCGTGGGAGCGGCGTTGCTGGCTTGTTCGGCCCTCCATGCCCAAACCGCTCCGGCGCGCGATGTGCGCCTCATGGTGGGGCGAGGCGAGTTGATCCAGTTTGAAAATGATCTGACGCGTGTTGTGATCGCCGAGCCGCGCATCGCCGACGCTATCGTGGTGTCCCCGCGCGAGGTGATGGTGAACGCCAAGAGCGTGGGTCGAACGACACTGGTCATCTGGGAATCCGGCACCATACCGGCGCGCTACAACGTCGACGTTCACGCCGATACCATCGACTCCGACGCCGTCATGAAAAACGCCCTCGAGAAGCTTGAAGGTATTACCGTAGCCGGGAACGCGGAAAAGCTCGTTCTCACCGGCTCCGTAAAGGACTCCGACGAATCCAAACGTCTGGAGGCCATCGCCTCGGCGCATTCGAAAAGCGTCGTCAACCTGCTCAAGACTCCCGCCCCTCCTGACCCAAAACAGATCCTGCTCCAGGTCAAGTTCGCCAGCGTCGACCGCGGGGCTCTGACAGAGCTGGGGTTCAACTATTTCAGCCGCAATCAGAAGACGCTCGGATCGGTGAGCACACAGCAGTTCCAACAGCCACGCTTCAGCCAGCTTCAGTTTCAGGACCAGGAGTTCGCCAACGCCACCATTAACTTCGCCGATCTGCTGAATATCTTCATTTTCCGCCCCGATCTGAACATCGGCGGCACCATTCGCGCTTTGCAGGGCCGCAATCTGTTGCAGATCCTGGCCGAGCCGAATCTGATCGCCATCGAAGGCAAAGAGGCGAGCTTCCTTGCCGGCGGCGAATTCCCATTCCCCACGCTTACAGCGACCACTACGGGCGGCGCGGTGGCTCCGGTGATCACTGTCCAGTTCAAGAGATTCGGCATACAGCTCGGATTTACGCCGACCCTTTCCTCCAGTGGAGCGATTCACCTGAAGGTGGCGCCCGAGGTGAGCGCTCTTGATTTCTCCAACGCCGTAACGCTCCAGGGGTTCATGATCCCGGCCCTATCCACTCGCCGCGCCGAAACCGAAGTCGTCCTCAAGGATGGTGAGACATTCGCCATCGCCGGTTTGATCGACAATCGCGTGGTCCAGGTGTTCAACCGGGTTCCGGGCCTGGGGGACATTCCGATCATCGGCAACCTTTTTCGCAGCCGTTCGACCAAGAAAACCCAGGACGAATTGCTGGTTGTGATCACCCCTCGCTTCGTGAAGCCGCTTGGCCCCGATGAAGCGGTCAAGCTGCCGGAGCCGCTTGAGTCCTTCCTCCCCTCCTCGGCTGAAGAAAAAGCGAAAAAAGGGGGCAAGAAAAAGAAAGAGGACGAAAAAGAGAAGAAGCCACAGTTCGTCGGACCCACCGGGCATCAGAAGCCAAAGGAGTAGTACCGTGCGTCACAGGAACATGCCAGCCCGAATGCGAAAGCAGACGGGAGCGGTGTCTCTGAATATGCTGGTGCTATTTGGGACCGTGTTTGTGGGACTCATGGGATTCGCGGTCGACCTCGGACGGCTCTACCTTTCCCGTGGTGAGCTGCGTACGGCGGCTGAATCGATGGCGCTGTCGGCGGCGGGACGTCTGATCGGCACCGAAGCGTCCACCACCGACGCCAGCGCCGCCGCGCGGCGCCAGGTTGAAACAGGAACCGGCTTTGGCAATCGGTATGAATACGGCGCCATCCCCATTGGCGAAAGCACAGGTTTTCTTAATAGCGAGATCCACGATCCTACGTACTGGGCAACAGCGTCGGAATCCACTGGAGAGGGTGACGAAACGACCGCGGGCAGTGGTGAGGTCGCTGGCTCGGTGGCCCGGCATGTGCGCATAGAGTTGACCGGCGAGGCCCCTCTGGTCTTCTGGCGCTTCCTTTCTCTGGCTCAGGAGGGGAAGGTCGCCATCCGTGTCCGCGCCTCCGCCGGCGTCAGTGCTCCACTATGTACGGCGTGCGGCATCGACCCGATCGCCATCGCGCCGATCGATCCTTCCGATACGGTGAACTTCGGTTTCGTCACTAACACGCGCTACACGTTTGGCTACACTTGCGCGGGCCCTCCTCCTCCGCAACCGCTCGCGGGAACCACTCAGCGCCTCCCTTACGTGATTCTCAACCGCCTCAACGAAGAAGCCGAATTATTCACGGAGGACTCGCAGCAATTGTTTCGCACCGGGGCGGTAGGGCTGCTTCCTTCCACCACGGAGGCTCGCTCCTGCATTACGATCAACGCCGAAGAGACGATCTGGGCCACGGCTTCGCAGTTGCCCTGCAACTCTAATACGGTGCAAACCGCTGTCAGGGCATATCTGTGCGGCTTGGCCACGCGCATGGATATTTCTCTTGTGCAAGGCTGCAACACAATCGCCGAAGTGGACACGCTCAATGAGCTTTTTCAGCCGGACACGGACCTCACCGATTTGGAGGACTATACCGGCTACATAGGCAACACCAGGCGGGTGATCACCGTGGTCATCGTCGAGGCTCTAAATCCGGCGGGAACCATGGTGGTGCTTGGGTTCCGCCAATTCTTGCTTCAGCCGGTTCCCAACAACAGCGGCATTGCTCCGAGCGACGCCAACGGACGTATCGCCGTCACCTACATCGGGAATGTCGTTCCTCTCAAGCAGGGCCGCTTCGGCGGCTGCCAAGTCAGCTCGGGACCCGGAAAGGTGGTCTTGCATCGATGAAGCGGGCCCTCTCCATCCCGATGCGCCGTAACCGTGGCAGCGCCCTTCTTGAGACGGCCCTTTATCTGCCCATCCTCTTCCTTCTGCTGTTCGGAATGATCGAGCTGGCCCGTGTCACATACACTTATTACACGTTGCAGAAAATGCTGGTTACCGTAGCGCGCTATCTCGGCACGCAGCAGGGCGTCAATTTTTGCGACGATGCCGATCCCGGTATTCAGGCCGCGAAATCATTCGCGCTGACCGGAGCCACCGACGGCTCCGCCGAGCCGTATCTTTCCGAGCTTCGCGCTGAGAATATTCAGGTTCGTATTGAGCGATACACCGCGGCGACCAACGAGATCGGACAGTGCGAATGCTCCGCCACGGGCTGCGACACGTCCGCGGGCGGGCAGGGGCCCGATCATATCGTCGTCTCGATTCCGGACGGGTATTCGATCAGACTGAGGATTCCCCAGCTTCCACTGGACCCGATACTGCTCAGGCCGCAAGTCCGCGTGCCGTTTCAGGGAACATGACAGCCATGCGAAAAAGACGCGGCGGCCAAGCTACTTTGGAATTTGTTCTCGCCTACTCGGCGCTGCTTTTGCCCGTGACCATGATGCTTGTGTTTACCGCCAAGCTGTTGTGGGTGTGGAACTCAATGACCGATTTCACCAGGGAAGGCGTCCGTTATGCGACCACGCATTGCTGGCAGGGCGACGGTGAGAATGTCCGGTCCTGGATGCGTCAGAACATGCCCCTCACCTTCGACCGGGAGCAGTTCGTCCAGGGCCCGGCCGAAATTCAAGTCGAATATTACGCGCGCAATGTGGAAAGCGGTAGTCTCGAAGATTTCTCCTGCGAACTTGGTGAGTGCAGCGTCGCCTGCGTCCCTGACGCGGTCCGCGTACGGATCACCAACTACGAGTTCCGTCAGTTTTTTACTTATCTCGGTCTGCCGCCTCTTCCGATGCCCGATTTCCAGACCTCGGCGCCCATGGAGAGCGCCGGCTGCAATCCGGACAGTACGGAGTGCCTGCCATGACGCCACTGGTCCGCTCGCCAATACCTATTAGGAGAATGAATGCCGGTTAATCTCTTGGTCGCTTCCAACGACGAACACTTCCGCGAAACCGTTCGAGAGAACCTCCTGAATATCCAGAACTCGAAACTGCTCTCCGAGTACCAGGAGGTTTCCTCGACGCTCTACATCAGGGTCTTGCAGGACCTGGAGCGTCACCCCGAGGCGGCTCTTGTCCTCGATATGTCTTTTGATGTCGAAGCCGCCCTGAGTGCCTTGGCCAAGGTGAAACAGGCAGTTCCGGAGCTTTACGTCATCGCCTCCAATTTCCAGGCGGACGGAGAAACCGTGCTGGCGTGTCTGCGCGCCGGAGCCAGCGATTTTTTGACGCAGCCCCTCAAGCGGATCGAGTTCCGCGACGCCATGCAGCGGCTGGAGAACGCCCCGCGCCGCGTCAATACCACGGGAAGCAAACTCGGCAAGATCTACAGTTTTCTCGGCGTCAAAGGCGGCGTTGGCACCACCACGCTGGCTGTGAATTTCGCCGCGGTTCTCGCACAGCGCAAGCAGCAAACCGTGTTGCTGGACTTCGACTGGATCGCCAACGACGCGGCCATGCATCTCGGCGTTTCTCCTCAATACACCCTGATGGAAGTGGCCGAGAACCTCTCCCGCATGGACCAGGCGTTGTTTGAAGGTTTTGTGACTCGCGATCCGCTCGGGTTCTTCCTGGTGGGCCCGCCGGATTCACTCGAGCAACGCGGTTATTTCAGCGAGCCCCTGTTTCGGGAGTTTTCCACGTTCCTCGTGGAAAAATACCAGTCGATCGTCATCGACGCGGGCCGCAACGTCAACGACGACGTAGTCCTGGCCTCCTTGCAGGCATCTAATACCGTGTTCCTGGTCATCACCCAGGACTATCCCGCCATCCGCAACGCTCAGCGGTTTCTGGCGTTCCTGATGCGCATGGGGTTCAGTCAGGATCAGATTAAGATTGTCATCAATCGATACACAAAAAAGACCGACGTGCATCACGCGAGTCTCGAACAGATTCAGGGGACTCTCAATCAGCCCATCTTCTATGGAATCCCAAATTCGCCTGTGTTTTTGGCCTCCGTGAACAAGGCCAGACCGATGGTCGCCGACCGGCAGACAGCCGGGGAATTGGACCGGGGTTTCCGCTCCTTCGTGGATAAGGCGGCCGGGACCAAAAGGGATGTCGTGGCGCAATCGGCATGAGTCTTGTTGAAATGGGAATCGAAAGGGAACAATGAGTACACGCCCGCTAACCCGGCCCGCGACTTCAGCCGACCGCTGGTTTGGCATTAAGACACTGATCCACTCGAAGCTGCTGAGTTCGCTTACACCGGATCAGTTGAAAGTCCTCAACAAAGAAGGAGTCCGCGAGCAGATTGGGAATGTCGTCGAGCGGCTGGTCAAGGACGAGTCGGTGCCGATGACCGTATCCGAGCGCGAAAAAGTGATAGAGGAAGTTCTCGATGAGGTGTTCGGCCTTGGCCCTCTCGAGCCTCTGCTCAAAGACCCCGCGGTGAGCGATGTTCTCGTCAACGGCTACGACAGCGTGTACGTCGAGCGCGGCGGCAGGATTTCCGAGACCAATGTCCGCTTCAAGGACCACGCTCATTTGCGGATGATCATCGACCGCATCGTTTCCAACATCGGCCGCCGCATCGACGATTCCTCCCCTATCGTGGACGCGCGGCTGGAGGACGGCTCCCGCGTCTGCGCCGTCATCCCGCCGCTCTCTCTGATCGGGCCTGTAATGACCATCCGCCGTTTCGGACGGAAACTGCTCTCCACCGACGACCTGCTGCGAAGCGAAACTCTAACCACCGGCATGCTCGACCTTCTCAGCGGCTGCGTCGAGGCGCGGCTCAATGTAGTCATTTCCGGCGGTTCGGGTTCCGGCAAGACTACGATTCTCAATACGCTATCGCGGTTCATTCCCGAGGAGGAGCGTGTGGTGACCATCGAGGACACCGCGGAATTGCAGTTGCAGCAATCCCACGTCGTCCGCCTGGAAACCAGGCCCCCAAATATTGAAGGCGCCGGAGCCATCTCCCAACGCGATCTGGTGATCAACGCTCTTCGTATGCGCCCCGACCGCATCGTCATCGGCGAATGCCGCGGCCCGGAGGCCCTCGACATGATGCAGGCCATGAATACGGGTCATGACGGGTCAATGACCACCACGCACGCCAATTCTCCCAAGGACGCTTTCTCGCGGCTGGAGACCATGGTCATGATGGCCAGCGCCAACATCCCCGATCGCGTGATCCGCCAGATGTTGGCATCCGCGGTCAATATCGTGATCCACTGCGCCCGCCTTACCGACGGAAGCCGGAAAATCCTCGCCATTTCCGAAGTCCGCGAAGTCGAGGACGATCAGGTTTACCTTGATGATATCTTCGTCCTGGAGCGCAGCGGCCTCAGCCAGCGCGGCCGGGTCCAGGGCCGCTTCCGCGCTACGGGTTACAGGCCTCGTTGCATGGCGCGGATGAAGGCTTACGGAATTCACCTGTCTTCGTCGATTTTCCAGGAGGAGGCGGTGCTCAAGGAATAGGCGGCATGTAATGATGTTCTTCCTGACATTCCTGATTTTCAGCGGGGCCCTGCTCGGCGCAGCCTACTACGTGTGGGTGATCCCCGCCCAGCAGTCTCAGAGCATTTTCGAGAGGCGCCTGCGCGACCTTCGAAGCCGCGCGGCCCAGCGCCGCGGCCCCGGCGCCGCCGATATCGTCCGGCGCGAACAGCGCAGCGCCTTCTCCTCTATCGGCGATTTCGTAGCCTGGATCGGGCTATTGCGCAGGCTTCAGGAATTCATAGACCAGGCCAATCTCAAGTACCGCGCCACTGACGTCTTCATCGTATCCTTCATCGCCGGCGTGGTGATGTTTGTACTGTTAGGGTTTTTCGGCATGTCGATGCTGCTGCTGCGCGCGCTGATGTCGTTTGCCTTCGCCTCGATACCCACGATGCTGGTTCTCAGGCTGCGCAAGCGCCGCATGCGCAAGTTCGAAGATCTGCTCCCGGATGCCATCGATCTCTTCAACCGCTCCATGAAAGCAGGCCACAACATTCAGAGCGGCCTTGAGACTGTTGCGGAAGAGACCTTTGATCCCGTTCGGATGGAGTTCCGTAAAGTGATCGAAGAAATCGCTCTTGGCTCTCCGGTCGAAGACGCCCTTCACGGCCTCGGCCGTAGAGTCCCCATCATCGATTTGAAATTCTTTATCACGGGCCTGATCCTGCAGCGGCAGACGGGAGCCAACATGGTGGGCGTACTCGACAATCTCTCGCTGCTCATTCGTGAGCGCCTTAATCTGGCGGCAAAGATGCATGCGGCCACCGCGCAGCAGCGCTTCTCGGCCGGCCTGCTGTGCGCCTTGCCCGTTGTCGTGGGACTCGGATTCTGGGTCGTGAAACCGGAGTACATCCGCCTGCTCTATACCGATGACACGGGCAGCATGTTTCTGACATATGCGATCGTGTCGGAGATCGTTGGAATTCTGATCATTCGCCAGATCGCAAGCCCGAAGTTTTAGGAGCCTCGGATGCTGACACCTATCTTCGTTTTTATTCTCTTCTTCGGGATTGTCGGGGCCCTTCTGTGGTCTGCCTACCTTCTGTTCAGCGAGCGCGAGAGTCCCCTCGATGACCGCCTGGACGAGTTGCAGGCGGTCGCCATGGCAAATGCTCCCCGCGCACCCCGGCGCCGGGCGGGCGGCGGCTTCGCCAACATCCTCCTTTATGTTGTGAGCCTGATCCCCGGTGGCGAGGATTGGATCCGTTCGACAGAGCGCGAGTTGGCGCAGGCGGGCATCAGGCAGAGGCGGGCCGTCGTTTCTTACCTGCTCGGGCAAGGCCTCTTTATGGCCCTCATGCTGGGCGGAATGTGGTATCTGCAACGGGACAACAACCTCACGCAGAAGTTCGGCGGCATGGTGGCGGCTTTTCTGCTCGGATGGCTGCTGCCGCAGCAGGTGCTCCACCGCCTGGTGAAACGGTATCGCCAGAAGCTTCAGGATGCGCTGCCCGATACGGTGGACTTGCTTGGAATCGTTCTGGGAACCGGTCTGGCGCTCGACCAGGCCATGCTTCGCGTCAGCGAAGAAATGCAATTCATCTATCCCGCTCTGGCTAGCGAATTCTACACCGTCGTCATGCAGGTCAAAGCCGGGCAGGAGCGATCCAAGGCCTTTCACCTGCTCGTGCGGCGCACCGGGATTGAAGACCTTAAGTCTTTGGCCGCGATGATCGTGCAGAGCGAACGCTTCGGAACCAGTCTCTCGCAGGCGCTCAAAGTTTACGCCGACGCTCTTCGCACACGCCGCAGATTGCGCGCCGAGGCCACGGTCGCCAAAGCCGGAATCAAGATGCTGTTCCCCATTGTTCTCTTCATTCTGCCCGCTCTTTTCGTCATTACGCTCGTGCCCGGCATGCTCACGGTGCTTCGCGATTTGCGCGGCGGCATCGGCGCGCGCTGAGACTCCGTGTCGAGCGTATTACTGTCCGGCGCTCTTCACCAAATATAAGCCGCGCCTCGATGTTTCCGGCTGAGCCGTTTCTTCGTGGCGTGGTAAACGGATCCGCAGCCTCGTCCCCCCACCCGCCGGATGCTCCACCGTGAGGTTGCCTCCGAATTGCCGCGCAACGCCGTGAACGGCGGATAGCCCCAGCGCCAGTCCGGTCTCGGACAGGGGACCATGAAACGGCTCGAGGAGCCGCTCGACTTCTTCCGGCGGGACAGCGCCGCCGTGGATGGCGGTCAGCAGAACGTAGTGCCCGGTTGGCAGGCCGGCCGCTGCGCTTTCTTGAGGCGATTCGAGTGCAATGCTGCTGGTCTCCAATGCAAACTCACCGCCCTCGGGCATGGCTTTCCGCGCGTTGGCGGCGAGAGTCAAAAGGCACTGTTCGAACCACGAGGTGTCGCCTCGTCCGCGCCCCAGGCCAAGGTCCAGTGTCAGACGCAACTGGATTCTTTCCCCCAGCAATAGCTCGATTGCGGGTCGAACTTTGAGAATCAGATCGTTCAAGTGAATTTCTTCGAGCCGCATCGGCGCTTTACCGCTGAACGCCAGCAGCTCCAGCGTTAAAGCGGCGGCCCGCTCTCCCGCTTTTTGGATCTGTTCAACATCGCGGCGAAGAGGATCATCGTCTTTCAAAGAGTGCAGGATCAGTTCGCTGTAACCGCTGATGGCGGTCAGCAACTCCGTAAACTGGCGGGCGACGCCCTCCGCCATTCGCTCCAGCGCTTCCAGTGTGCTGGACTCGGCCTTCTCCTTATCCTCAGCCTTAGCGGCCCCCGCCGGCTGGCCCGCGGCGATAATATACGCCACCGAAGGCGGCATGCCTGTGATGACCGGCGTTAGCGCCACCAGCGCCGGCGTGGCTTCACCCGGTTTGCCCCACCACAAGGTTTCCATCGTTTTTCCCGTTGTCGAAGAAACCACTTCAGCCAGATCCATCTTCGCCCTCGACCATTCGCTTTGAGGCAGCATCAGTTCCCAATAATGTCGCCCCGCGATTTCCCCGGCCTCAAGCCCGGTGCGGTCCTCGATCCCCCGGCTGTGCCGGCAGACTCTGCCTTCACGATCGAAAACGAGAATCGGCGGCTCAATCGCCCTCAGAATACTCCCGATGAGACTGGCTTCCCTTTGGTGCTGCTCCAGCAGCCGGCGTTCCGAAAGGTCGCGGACGGCTACTAGAAAACAACGGCTGTCCATGCCTTCCATCTCAGTCAGCCGCATGTCCAGCGGTATCGATGATCCGTCCTTGCGCTGCCCCGTTACCTCGTGGCCAATGCCGTTGGGAGTCATTGGCGCGGCATGCAGCGCGTTGAGGCCGAGAGGGCTTAGCACCACGGGCGTCAGTCTGGCCATGTTCTCCCCGCGAATCTCCTCCAGGGAATAGCCGAACAGGTTCGCGGCGGCTTGGTTCGACGCAAGGATGGTCCCCTGCTCATCAATAGTAAAAAGCGCGCAGGCGCCAGATTCGAAAGTCCGCGCCCAGCTCAGGTGTCTTTGCGATTGTTGTCTGATTCTTGCGACCAAGTAGGACCTGATCGCAAGGGCGGGCAAAGCAGCCGCGATAGCAAGCAACAGTCCAAGACCGAAGATCCAGGTGAGTTCGGAAAGCTCCATGGCTTTGTACGGGAACGATACCAACTACATCAGGCCGATTCCAGTCTCCGGAGCAAAATAGTAGTACTAGAACTCAAGCCGTCTTTTGCGCCGGATCTCCTCCATCACGCTCCCAAGAAGATCCTTGGCATCCGTGATCGACTTCGAAATAATCTGAATATCCATCGCTGGTTTACCTGCCTGTCGCGCGCTTTGGCAATAGACGCCGTGTTGCCCAACCAGGACCAGGGCATCCGTCAACAGATCGAGCGCCAGCGCCAGACGACCCCTCTCAACGCCCATTTGGAATTCGTAGTTTTCGAGCGCTTCGCTCTTTTCCTTGAAAATCGACATGATCGATAAAAGATACCTTGCCTCCATTGTAGTGGGGAATGAGGACCCTGCCGCTCGCGGTATTGTATGGAGATGACCATCCGCGACCTCATGTGGCTGGCGTGCGCGGCTTCGCTGGCCGCGCAAACCGGACAAATTGAAAGCCGGGATCTGCACCAACTCCGCTCCGTAGGCACGGTAAGTCTCTCGCCCGACGGCTCCCGCATCGCCTATACGATTTCGCACAATGAGCGACCGGGCAAACCGTATTCGCAGATTGAGATCCTCGCCTTGGCAGGAAGCAGCCGTGTGCGTGTGCCCGGAGCCTCCTCATCGAATCCGGTCTGGTCGCCCGATGGCAGAATGATCGCCTTTCAAGGAGAGGCCGCCGGGAAGCGTGGCCTGGTTGTGGCAACCGCCTCCGGCGCCGAGCCGCGCTTGCTATCGGAGATGGGCTCCACTAACGCGCCGCTGCCATCGATGGGCAACTCGATCACGTGGTCCCCGGATGGCAAGCAGATCGCGTTCATTTCCGCCACTCAGGGCCCGGAAACGGCCGAGGCTTCCGGAGACCCGGTAGTCATCACGCGCTACCTGTACAAGCCGGACCTCGCCGAAGGCGAAACGCGGTTCAACGACAACAAGCGCCTGCATATTTTTCTTGCCGACGTCGCGACCGGCCGGATCCGGCAGCTCACCAGCGGGGATTTTTATGAGCATTCCATCGACTGGTCGCCGGACGGGCGCGAGATTCTGTTTGTTTCGAATCGCGAGCCGGATAGCGATCAGTTCTTCAATTACGACTTGTGGACCGTTCGCCCCAATGATGGCTCTTTGCGCCGGCTGACGGCCACCGAAAACGCCGAGTACCGGCCGAAATGGTCGCCGGATGGCAAGCGAATCGTCTATCAAGGCACGCGGCGCGGATTGACGAATCTCGAGACGACGATGGAAGATACACATATTTGGATGATGAACTCCGATGGCAGCGCGAGAACGGAGATCGGCAAAGTCATCGACAACCGGCAGGGCGAGGCCGGCTGGTCGCCGGATGGGACGCATGTCTACTTTACCGCCCAGGATCGGGGCAGCGTGAAGCTCTACCGCCTGTCCGTGGCGGGTGGTCCGCCTGAGGTCGTGGCCGGCGAGCGCGGACAGGTGGGCTCCTGGTCGGTTTCCGCGGGCGGCAAAGTGGCCTACACGTTCACTGGCCCGCGGGATTTGGGGCAGGCCTATCTGATCGAGTCCGGCGCCGCGGCGAGAAAGCTCACCAACCTGAATGCCGGGACCCTTGCGGACAAAGCCATTGCCGCCGTGGAAGGGCTCACGTTTCAGAGCAATGACTTCAGGTTCGAGATCGAAGCGTTTCTCACAAAGCCCGCGGGGCAAACCGCTACGTCGCGCCATCCGATGATCGTCATGATTCACGGAGGCCCCCACGCGCAGCAGGGGCCCGCATTCAACTTCCGCGCGCAGGTCTACGCCGCCAGAGGCTGGGCTGTCTTGATGGTGAATTACCGCGGCTCCACCGGTTATGGACAGAAGTTCGCCGATGCGGTCTTCGGCGACCAGAACGGTAACGAAGCGCAGGATGTGCTCTATGCTGTCAGCGCAGCCATACGCCGCAATCCCTGGATCGACCGCGACCGGCTTGGCGTCGAAGGTGGAAGCTACGGCGGCCAGCTCAGCGCCTGGCTCATCACGCAGACACACATCTTCAAAGCCGCCATCCCCACCGCCGCCATCATCAACCTGGTGAGTTACAACTACATGACGTATTACAACATGTATGAGCAAATGACTTTCGGCGTTTTCCCGCACCAGGGCGATTTGATGGACACCCTATGGAAACGCTCCTCGCTGCGGTACGTGGCGCAGGTGAAAACGCCCGTGATGCTGATGAGCGGGGAAAACGACAATGACGTCTGCATCGCCGAGAGCGAACAGTTTTACATCGCCTTGAAGGATGTGGGAGTGGAAACGGTAATGGTGCGCTATCCGCGGGAAGGTCATGGGTTGCGCGAGACGGGCCATATCATCGACAGCATCGACCGATCCATTCGTTGGTATCTGAAACACTTTCCTAAGCCATGAATACCCTATTTTTTCTAATAACGGCGGCCGCGCTGGCCGATGGTCCTGGCCGCATCGAAAGCAAATTCTCGGCGCGCGAATTCGAATTGACTGCCGACCCGGCTGCCGCGCAATGGAAAGCCGCGGCTGTCATGATTGCGGATCGCGACCGGCATGGTCAACCGGTCGCCGGCCACCGCACCGAGGTCCGCTCTCGCTGGACTTCCCAACATCTTTACTTTCTGTTTGTTTGCCCCTACCAGAATCTTCATCTCAGAAGCAATCCCACTACGGCGGAGGAAACCAACAAGTTGTGGGAGCACGACGTAGCGGAAGTGTTCATCGGGGCCGATTTCCAGAATATCCAGCGCTATCGCGAGTTTCAGGTTTCCCCGCAAGGCGAATGGGTTGACCTCGACATCGACCGGTCCAAGCCAAGTCCGGCCGACGGCTGGACATGGAATTCCGGCTTTCGCGTAAAAGCGCGCATCGACGAGAAGAAACGGATCTGGTATGGGGAAATGAGAATCCCGATCCGTACCATCGATTCGCGCCCTGCCGCGGCCGGCAATGAGATGCGAGTCAACTTCTACCGGATTCAAGGGCCTGGCCCCAACCGCGTTTACATCGCCTGGCAGCCGGTGAACGCCCAGTCCTATCACACGCCGGAGGCGTTCGGGCGCATCGCCCTGGTGAAATGATGCCGCTTCGAAGGCAGTTGCGCATCTCCCATGTTGGTTTGCGCGGCGTTGTCGGCATGGGCCTGGAGGCTTCCCACGTGCTGGATTTCGCGGCTGCGTTTGGAACGTTCCTGCCTTCCGGTCCAGTGGTGCTGGGGCGCGATCCGCGCGCCAGCGGGATCATGCTGCGCGAAGGGGTGCTGGCCTCACTGCTTGCAACCGGTCATGATGTCGCCGATCTGGGCATTGTGTCGACGCCTGTAATCCAGCATGCGATTCAACGCACCGGAGCTGCTGGCGGTATTTCCATTGGCGCAAGCCACAACTCCGCGGAATGGAACGCGCTCAAGTTCTTTGGCGCGCGCGGAACGTATTTATCGACAGCGGAAGCCGGCGAACTTCTCGACATTTTTCATCTCAAGAAGTTCCGTTACGTGGATCATCTTACGCTAGGAAAAATGCGCAGCGATACGGAGGCGCTCGACCGCTACATCGATGGTCTGGCGGAAGTTTTCGACCTGGAATCGCTGGCGCGCTTCAAAGTGCTGGTGGATTGCTGCAACGGCACCTCGTCCTTGATTCTCAGGAGGCTGGCGGAGCGGCACGGGCTTAACTTCATCCTCATCAATGAAACGTTGGAGGGCGTCGCCTTCGCCCATGAGCCTGCCACCAACCGCCGCATGCTTTCGCTGCAACTGGCGCCGCTGATGCGGCCCCTGGGAGCGGACGCCGGATTTCTTTTCGACCTTGATTCGGACCGCGTGGCCATCGCCTGCGAGAACGGCGCTCCGGTATCGGAAGAGATGGTCTTGCCGATGATCGCCGATTATCTGCTTCCGGGCGGGCCGGGCAAACTGGTTATTACGAATCTTTCCACGACGGCGCTGGTGGAGGAGGTGGCCGGCCGGCATGGCGGCAAAGTGGTTCGGGTGCCCGTGGGCAGGCAGGCGGCTATGGACGCGCTGGCCACCTACCGGCCGGAGATGATCGCTCTCGCGGGGGAAGGAACCGGAGCTGTGATGATGCCACAATTCCGCTTCGTCTACGACGGCATCGCCAGCATGCTCGCCATCCTCTCTCTCATGCGGGAACGCGGCGCCACGCTTTCCGATATCGTCAACGGCTATCCGCGTTACTCGATCCTCAAAGATGAAGTGCCGCTCGTCAGCCAGCGCGTGCCCGCCTTGATGATGGAACTGCAGCGGCAGTGCGCGGACGGAATCGCCGATATGCGCGACGGGCTGCGAATTAGCTGGCCCGAGCGCTGGTTCCACGTACGCGTCAGCCAGACCGAGCCGGTGGTCCGGGTCATTTGCGAACAGAAAGGCGATCCGCCCACGGCTCTGTTCGAGGCTTTGATGGATCAAGTCAGGAGCATGGCCTGAATGAGAGAGCACAGACTCAGGATTGGTGTTTCTGGCATTCGAGGAGTTGTGGGCGACTTTCTCACGCCCGCGCTTGCCTGCGCTTTCGCCCAGGCGTTCGGCACTTTCGTCGGCGCCGGCCGTGTCGTGTTGGGCCGAGATACGCGCGCCAGTGGGGAAATGCTCGAGCATGCGGTGGCGTGTGGCTTGCTTGCGGCCGGTTGCGAAGTGGTTGAAGTCGGCATCCAGCCCACGCCTACGATTCAGGTCTACATCGCCGCCACCCGCGCGCGAGGCGGCATCTCGGTCACCGCCTCCCATAACCCGCCCGAGTACAACGCGCTCAAGCTGTTCAATCACGAGGGCTTGTTTTTTAACCACTATGAACGGCGCGAGCTGCTGGATCGCTACTACGAAAGCCAGTTCCATCACGCTGCTAACGATGAGATCCGCTCCATTACCGAGGATCGGGATACGCCGCCGCGGCTGCACATTGACCGGATTCTCCGGCATGTGGATGCACCGCGTATCCGTTCCCGGCGGTTTCGTGTGGCGCTCGATGGCGTGAATGGCGCCGGTTCGCAGTTGAGCTGCCGCTTTCTCGCCGAATCGCTCCGGTGCGATCTGCGCGCGATTCATGTGGATCCGGCGAAGCCATTCCCGCGCGAGGCCGAGCCGCGCCCGGAAGCTCTGGGCGAATTGCGCCGGCTTGTGGTGAACGCGCGCGCCGACATCGGCTTTGCACAGGATCCGGATGGCGACCGGCTGGCCGTAGCAGACGAAACCGGGCGCGTTCTCGACAACGACGATGTGCTGGCGCTGGTTGTCGATGCCGTGTTAGGCCATACGCCGGGCAGCGTGGTTGTGAACCTCACCACGTCGGCCGCCATTGACGAAATCGCGGAACGCCATGGCCAAAAGGTGCACCGTACGCCTGTTGGGGAAGCAAACGTTGTCGAGATGATGCGCGCCACCGGCGCTGTTATCGGCGGTGAAGGCGCCAATGGCGGCATCATCTTTCCCGCCGTGCAATCGTGCCGGGACAGTTACACCGCAATGGCATTCCTATTGGACCTGATGGAGCGGACTGGCCTGAAAGTTTCCGAGCTGGCTTCGCGGCTGCCGTCCTATTTTCGGCGCGCCGGAAAAGTTACGTTCGAGCATGGCCGCCTGGGCCCCGTGATGCAGGCGCTCGAAGAACGGTTTCAGGATGCGGAAGCGGACCGGCGGGACGGACTGAAGCTTCAGCTTGACGGCGCATGGATCCATGTACGCGCCTCCAACACGGAACCGCTGCTGCGCTTTACGGTGGAATCGAAATCCCGCGAGCAAGCCGAAGAGATGTACGGCGCCGTGTGGGAGATGGTGAGCGAATGAGACTTGTGGTCGTTGTGGCCGCGGCCGCGCTGACGGGATGTTGGGGCGGTGGATCTCGTCCTCTGGATCCCTCGAATGCGCTCTCCAGCTTCCGTTTCAGCGAAGATTTCCACATCGCCCTGTTCGCCGCCGAACCAATGGTGCTCGATCCCGTGGACATGGTGTTCGACGAATATGGAAGAGCCTACGTTGCCAACATGCTCGATCTCCCTTATGATCCGCCTTCGGGCAAGCCGGCGCGCTCCCGCATTGTGCGTCTTGAGGACACCGACGGCGACGGCCGGGCCGACAAAAGCACGGTGTTCGCTGAAAATGTGCTTCAGGTGAGCGGTCTCATGGTTTGGAACGGCGGGCTGATTGTGCCATCGGCGCCGCACATCTACTTCATGAAGGATACCGACGGCGACGGCAAAGCGGACGTCCGCGAGATTCTGTTCACCGGTTTTTACCAGGGCAATCCGGAGGCCCAGATCACGAATCCGCGTCTGGCGATCGACAACTGGATCTACTTTTCCAACACGGGCAACGCAGGCCGCATCACGTCTCCAAAGTTCCCCGCCCACCCGTCCGTTGAAGTACGCGGGATGGACTTCCGTTATCATCCCATCCGGCAGACGGCGGAGACCGCTTCGGGCGCCGCGCAGTTCGGATCGACGTTTGATGATTGGGGCAATCGCTTCATCTCACAGAATACGATTCACCTGCGGCATGTTGTGGCGCCTGTCCATTATCTGAGGCGGGCTCTGCTGCTCGATGCCCCTGGTGTGAATCAGGACCTTTACGGCGGGAGAGAGCGGCCGATGTGGCCGTTGACGCCCCCACAGCAATGGCGTGTCCAGAGGACGGATCTGCGCCAGCAACGCTACCAGGAGTTAAAGACAGGACGCACGGAACACCTTTCCGGCCACATTACCGGAGCGTCCGGCGGAACGGTGTACAACGGCGACGCATGGCCGGCGGAATACAGGGGCTCGATATTCACCGGAGACGTTAGCGGCAATCTGGTGCGGCGCGACATCATAACCCCGGAAGGCGTTTCCTTCAAGGCGCGTCCAGCCAGGGAAGGAGTTGAATTTCTTGCATCCACGGATCCGTGGTTTCGGCCGGCCTGTTTCGCGAATGCGCCGGATGGGCATCTCTACATGATGGACATGTACCGCGAGATCATCGAAACGCCTTTGTCGATTCCGGAAGAAATTCAGAAACGGCTGAAGCTTGATTTTTATCGCGGCGACCGGCAGGGGCGCATCTACCGGATCGAGCACCGGCAGCCACGCCAGAAACGCGGGCTTGCGGTAAAGTTGGGCGATGCGCGCACCGGGGAACTGGTGGCGGCGCTGGCGCACGACAACGGGTGGCACCGGCAGACGGCCCAAAGGCTGCTGGTGGAGAGGCGGGCGGCAGACGCCGTGCCAATCTTGCGTAAAATGGCGCGCGAAAACAACAATCCGCTGGCGCGTCTGCATGCGCTGTGGACGCTCGAAGGATTGGGCTCGCTCGAGGAAGCCGACGTGCTGGCGGCCTTGAACGATGCGCACGCCGGCATCCGTGAGCACGCAGTACGGCTCAGTGAATCGCTTCCGGCGACGGCCGCGATGGAAAAAGCGCTGCTTGAAAAAACGCGCGATCCGGAGATTCGCGTTCTTTACCAACTCGCGTACACGTTGGGACGCTACGAAAGCCCCGCGGTGAACCAGGCGCTGGCGGCGCTTGCCGCCGGCCACGCCGGCAACCAATGGATCCGCATGGCGGCTCTGGTGTCCGCGGCGAACTGGCCGGGTGAAATGCTGTGGCGGCTGTCGGCCAGTAATAGCGATGCTTGGCAGCAGAGGGATCTTCTGCGCTCGCTCTCCTCAACGATAGGCGTGCGCCGCAAGCCGGAGGAGATTGCCACGGTGCTCTCCTTTGCAGGCAAACTCAAATCGCCCGAGCACGCCCTTGAAGGACTGGCCAGGGGTCTGGCCGCCAGTCAGGGCTCCGCCCTGCCTGTGCCTGGTGCTGACGCTTTGCTGATTCGGTTCGTCGATTCCGGTAATGCGGCTGCCCGAGCGGCATGGAGCGTCGCCACCCGGCTTGCTGTTCCCGCCTTGATGGGGCGTGCGGCGAAAGAGGCCGAAGACACGCGCCTGGATGTCGAGCGCCGCGCTTCGGCCGTGGCCGCGCTCGCTGGAGCGCCTTTCGCTTCTGTCCTCCCGGTGCTGAACAGATTGCGGGAGGGGAACTCGGCGCCGCTACAAGCAGCGGCCATCGACACGCTTTCCTCCTTCCCCGGCAATGAAGCCGGCGCCGCGATTCTGGCCGGATGGGCAGCTTACTCGCCTCAGGCCCGTGTAAAGGCAATCGCGGCGATGGTGAACCAGACCAGCCGTATTCCGCTTCTGCTCGACGCCATCGAAAAGGGCGGCGTTGATGCCGCGATGGTGGAAACCGGCATGCGAAACCGGCTTATGGAAGACAAGGATCCCGCCGTCGCCGCGCGCGCCTTCAAGCTTTTTCAACACGCGGCTTCCGACCGCGACAAAGTGGTGGCGCAGTTCCGCGGCGTCGCCACGCTTCAGGGCGACACGTTGCGCGGACGCAAAGTTTTCGAGGAACACTGCGCAAAGTGCCACACCGCTCGACGCGGTGGCGGCCGCGCCGGTCCGGATCTTTCCGGCGTAAACAACAAGACGCGCGAGGAGCTGCTCGAAGCGATCCTCAACCCCAGCCGCGCCATAGAGCCTCGCTTTGTCAATTACATCGTCACCACCAGCGAAGGGCTGATCCACGATGGGGTCCTTGCGGCCGAGACTCCGGCGGCGATCACGCTACGCGGCGGCGATGTGGAGGATGTAACCATTTTGCGAGCGAACATTCGCGAGGTGCGCACTTCCCGCATCTCCTTGATGCCCGAGGATTTTGAAAAAAGCCTGTCCAGGCAGGCGCTGGCTGACGTTATCGTTTTTCTGCGGGCCGGGATGTAAAATGTGATTCAGCCCATGACAAGTGTCGAGATCATTATCGGCGGCCTCACCGTGGAAACCGAGTGGGACGACACGCCCACTGCCCGGCGTTTGCTGGCCGCGCTACCTTTTGAGGGCTCCGGCAGTTATTGGGGCGATGAGTTTTATTTCTCCGTTCCCGTGCGCTCGGAATGCGAACCGGACGCGACCGACGTAGTCGAGCCGGGCACCGTCGCCTTTTGGGTGGATGGCTCGTGTTTGTGTCTGTTCTGGGGTCCCACGCCGGCCAGCAAAGAGAACGAATGCCGCGCGGCGAGCAAGGTGAACCTGGTCGGCCGCGTGCGAAACCCGGAAGTGCTCCCCGAGTTGAAAGGGCGTCGAGTAGAAGTGCGGTTGGCCGTTCGATGAGTCTTTCCGGATCGAGGCGCCGCGAGCTGCTGCTCGCCGTGCTCGGCTCCGGCTTCGTCACTTACGCATTCTTCTGCGAGTATCTGCCGCCCATCCCGCGGTTGCATCTTCCCTACGACATTCACGGGTTTCATTATCCGCTCCTTCAGTACGCATTCTCCGCGTTTCAGCAAGAGCGTTTTCCAGAATGGGATTCGGGGATCTACTGCGGGCAAAGCTTTGTGGGAAACATTCAGGCGGCTTTGTTCTATCCTCCGAACTGGCTGTTGTTCGCCGTGAACTGGAGCCGCGATCATCTTTCCTACAAGAGCCTTCAGGCTCTGATGTTCGCTCACCTGTGGCTGGCGTTTGTTCTCTGTTATCTGTGGCTGCGCGCACGGGAACTGCTGCCGCTGTCCTGCGCGTTAGGCGCGGGAGTTCTCGCATTCAGCGGCTACATGGTCGCGGAACTGGATCATGTGGGAGTAGTAACGGGGATGGCATGGGCGCCGCTCGGATTCCTCGGAATCGAGCAAACGGCGCGGCGAGCCAACTCGCGGTTTCTCTGGAAAACCGTGCTCGCTTCTTCGATGTGTTTCCTGGCGGGGTATCCGCCGACTTGGATTGTCTTATGCATCTGCATGCTGGCATATGCCTCTGCCGGTCCACGCCCCCTTCTGCTATTGCTCAAAACCGGATTTGCCATCGCCGCTTCCGTTGCCATCACGATGGTTCAGTTGCTACCTACCATGGAAGCGGCATCCGTGAAGGAATTCGATCCTAAATTCGGTTCGGGCAGCTCAGCGGCAGAGTTTTTCATTTCTTATCTGATCCCGAACTACTATGGGTTTGGGTTGGCCACCTCGCCTCCAACCAGCCACTTGGCCCAGTATCTGTACGCGGGGGCTCCGGCTCTGTTGGGGCTAGCCTATGCATTACGGCAGCCGCGGACGTGTCATCCCGGATGGATGGTGGCCGCAGTCAGCTTGGTGATGTTTCTGAATCCATTCAATCTGCCGCACAACTTACTTAAACATTCAACTTTACTAATCCAATCCGTACACAGCTACAATTTCCTGGAAGGTATTGCGTACACGCTAGCGCTGTTGGCGGCCACGGGCCTGAACTCCGCGTTGCGCGCGGGCTCTCTGCACCGCGCCTGGCTGACCACCATTTGCGGACTCGCTCTTCCGGCATGGGCCGCCTGGCTGACATGGGTCTCCAGACCGGGCGGCCTCGAATTCCTTTCCGGTTGGGCGGGGGCCTTGGAGCCGTCAGTTACACTCGCTCTATTTGCCCTGGCGCTGATTGCGCTTCGGGGGGAGTCGGGGCCGCGCCGGTTGGCTCTGGAATTCTTGCTCGTGGCCGCAATAGCTGCGGATTATCGCGCTTTTGGAGTGGGCAGAAACTTCAATGCCGATCACAGGGACGTGGACACATTCTTCACCAAGGGCGAGATGCTCGGAGTAGACAATGCCACATACGAGCGCATGCTGGCCCTCCCGGACTACCGCGTTGTAATCGGGCAGATAGGTCCACATCCAACCGAGTTACGGCATTACGGATTGTCCACTCCACAGGGTTTTGATCCATTGCTTTCGCGACGGTACAAGAATTTCCTTTTGGCGCAACGCGCCCAGTTTCTTTCGGACCGTATTTTCGAGATCGCTCCGGAACATAAACAACTGCTCCAATTATTGGGCGTGCGCTATTTCATCCTCACCAAGGAAAGCCGGGAATGGACTCTGCTGGCAAATCACCCTGACTTCCAGCCTCTTCCTAGGCCTGTCAGCTTCTTTCAGGTTCTGGAATACAAACAGGCGCGTCCGGCCTACTATTGGGAATCCCAGGCCGATGCGGCTTTCGTTGAGCGAACGTCCTGGACCGCAGAGCGCCGCGAGTTTGCCGTGGAGAGCAAGCGGGGAGGACGGTTCGTGCTCGCCGAACAATATTACCCCGGCTGGCGAGCCACCATTAACGGCCAGGAGACGTCCGTGGATCTTTGGATGGACGTCTTTCAATCCGTGGTGTTGCCTCCAGGCCGTCACACGGTGCGCTTCGAGTACCGTTCAACAGGCTTGCGCGCAGGCGCAATTATCAGTGCGCTTTCCCTGGCCGCATTTGCCCTATGGCTTGCACTTAAGAACCGACGCTTTCCCTTTTCTCGCTGAGCTGTTTGCGTACGGCATCGAGGACGCCATTAATGAACGGCACGGAATCGTCGCCGGAAAAGCGCCGCGCCAGCTCAAGAGCCTCGTCGATTATTACCGCCGGAGGCGTGTTCTCATTCATCAACTCAAAAATCGCCAATCGCAGGATGTTCCGGTCGACGGCGGGCATCCGTTCCAGGCGCCAGTGGGCGGAGTGAACGCCGATGGTCTGATCGATGTCGCCGGCGCTCGCCGCTGCGCCCGCAACCAACAGCTCCATGAATGTGTCCTGCTCGGGAGGAGTCATTTCCATTTCCAGTTCGGTCTCACCCTCCGAGCTGTACAGCGAGTCGTAAAATGCCGAGACCGCCTCGTCAACGGGCCTCTTGTACAGATCGAGCTGATACAGGATCTGTAAAGCGCGCTGGCGGGAGCGGTGGCGGGACGGCATGCCAGTTCCTTACTCTGTGGAGCGAATTGTTCGAATCAGGTTAGCCATCTCGACGGCGGTCATGGCTGCGTCGAATCCCTTGTTGCCGCTCTTGGCGCCGGCGCGATCGATGGCCTGCTCGAGCGTGTTCGTCGTGAGAATGCCGAATGCAACGGGAATCCCCGTGTCGATCGCGGCTTGCCCGGCTCCTTTTGCAGCCTCCGACGCGATGTAATCGAAATGCGGCGTATCGCCGCGGATGAGGCAGCTCAGGCAAATAATGGCGTCGGGTTTTCTGGCAGCGATTTCACGGACCGCTATCGGAAGTTCCCATGAGCCAGGCACGCGAACCACAATAATATCTTCGTCCCGGCACCCGGTTCGCTTCAGCGCATCCAGCGCGCCGGACAGCAGCCGTTCGGTGATGAAGCTGTTGAACCGGCTCACCACAATGGCGAACCGGAGGCCCTTGGAATCCAGACTTCCTTCGAACGTTTGATGAGCCATCTTAAGATACAGCGGGGCTGGCGCTCCGGCTATGGGATAATCGAGGTTCAATTCATTCTAGCGCATGGATCTCGCCTTTATCCGCAATTTTTCAATCATTGCACACATCGATCACGGTAAATCGACTCTGGCCGACCGGCTTCTGGAGGCCACCGAGGCGCTTTCACAGAGGGAAATGATGGAGCAGGTTCTCGATTCGATGGACCTGGAACGCGAGCGCGGAATCACCATCAAGGCACACGCTGTCCGTCTTAACTATCAGGCCGAAGACGGAAATCTCTACCAGCTCAACCTCATCGACACGCCCGGTCACGTCGATTTCAGCTATGAAGTTTCCCGCAGTCTGCAAGCCTGTGATGGGGCCTTGCTCGTCGTGGACGCTTCTCAAGGCGTTGAAGCGCAGACTCTGGCAAACACTTACCTTGCCCTGCATCACAACCTCGAAATCGTTCCAGTGATCAACAAGATCGACCTACCTTCGGCGGAACCGGAACGGATCAAGGAGCAGATCGAGCAAGTCATCGGTCTCGATGCATCGGGTGCAATCCTGGCGAGCGCCAAGCAAGGCATAGGAATTCACGAAGTGCTGGAAGCGGTGGTGCAGCGGATCCCTTCTCCCAAAGGCGATGCGGCCGGACCGCTGCGTGCTTTGATTTTCGATTCGTGGTTCGATCCTTACCGGGGAGTCATCGTCCTTTTCCGAATCATGGACGGAACCGTGCGCCAGGGCCAGAAAATTCGTCTGATGTCGACTGACAAGGTTTACGAAGTGGATGGGCTGGGCTACCAGTCGCCCAAGCCGGTTCCGTGCCAGGAGCTGACCGCCGGGGAAGTCGGCTTCGCGTTCGCCAACATCAAGACGGTTTCCGATGCCAGAATCGGCGACACCATTACGGACGCTTCCGGCGGCGCAACCGAGCCGCTGCCCGGTTTTGAGACGATCAAGCCCATGGTCTTCGCGGGTCTCTATCCGGTGGAGTCACATGAGCACGGCCTGCTGCGCGACGCCTTGGAAAAACTGCGCCTGAATGATAGCTCCTTCAATTTCGAACCGGAGAACTCGGTCGCCCTCGGGTTCGGGTTCCGCTGCGGATTCCTGGGATTGCTTCATCTGGAGATCGTGCAGGAAAGACTGGAGCGCGAGTTCAACATCGACCTGATTACCACTGCGCCAGGCGTGCGCTACCAGGTAACGAAAATCGATGGAACCGTGGTGGAAGTCGACAACCCCACCCGATGGCCGGCGCCGGCCGAAATACAGCAGGTGGAGGAGCCCATCATCGACGCCGCCGTGATCACCCGCGAAGAGCATCTGGGCGAGATCCTGAAACTGCTCGAAGAAAAGCGCGGCACTCAGAAGAAGTTCGAGTACATCGGCGCCGGTCGCGTGATGCTCACCTATGAGCTGCCGCTGAATGAGATTGTGCTCGACTTTTACGACCGCCTGAAAAGCGCCTCACGCGGCTATGCTTCGCTTGACTATCATCTGGCGGGCTATCGCGTCTCGTCCATGGTGAAGCTGGACGTGCTGGTCGCAGGCGATTCCGTAGATGCACTGTCCATGATCGTTCACCGTGAGTTTGCTTTCGAGCGCGGTAAAGCGTTAATCGAGCGGCTGCGAAAACTGATTCCGCGCCAGATGTTTGAAGTCGCTTTGCAAGCGGCTATCGGCAGCAAGGTTATTGCCAGGGAGAATATCCCGGCGATTCGCAAGAACGTGCTGGCCAAATGCTACGGCGGGGATATCACACGCAAACGCAAGCTGCTCGAAAAGCAGAAAGAGGGTAAACGGCGCATGAAGCGGGTAGGCCGCGTGGAAATCCCACAAGAGGCGTTCCTGGCTGTCTTGCAGGTGGGCAAGCAGTCCGGCGAGTGAATCGAAGACCTTGGATAATCAGAATAAAAACTTAAGCCCGAATTGAATCTGCCGGCCCGTGGCAGTGCCCGTGCTGATCTTGCCGAACTCGGAATTCCCGGCGTTGCAGGCCGCGCCCGCCGGTCCGATGCAAGTTAAATTCCGGCTGGAAGCGGAGGGCAGGAAGAAAGTCGGTGTGTTCGTCAGGTTGAAAAACTCCATGCGGAACTGGAGCGTGTAGCGTTCGGTGATCCGGGTGTTCTTAAAAGCCGAGAAATCGAAGTTCACCGAGCCGGGTCCGCGTACAACGCGGCGCGCTGCATCGCCTAAAAGCTGAATCGTTGCGCCGGTTGTGGAACGCGTCGTGCCCGGAACGCGGAACGCATTGGGATTGAAGAAACTGTCCACTCCCCGCTGGCCGCGATCCAATTGCGAATTCTGTCCGGCGGCGCGGTCCGGCACATTGAACGTGTTAAAGATCGGGGCAAGCCGGTCCGTGCGCAGATCGGACGGGAAGCCGCCGCGCAGTGTAGTGATGCCGTTCACCTGCCAGCCGCCTACCAGCCGGTTCGATTTCATCCAGGGAATCTCATATCCGTAACTGATGACGAAAATCTGGGGCACATCGATGGGAGCAACCGCCCTTTCGCGCGAAAGGTTGTAGTTGTCGAGCACAAAGCTGGTCCCTCCGTTTTGCGTGAAGGCGGAGGGCCCCGTGCCGTTGGTTTCCATGTTTTTCTGGACCGTGTAGTTGGCCAGAAAGCTGAGCCCGGAGGAAAAACGCTTCTCCGCTTTCAGGTTCACGGCGTGATAGGAAGAAGTTCCCGTGGAATCCACCGTAGGCACGGTCCCGTTCACATGCGGGAACGGACGCAGCCTTTGAATGTTGCGTCCGTCGAGCGCGAATTCAAACGGCACCTGGTTCCCATGCAGAAACGCCGTAGCCAGGTCGCGTCCGCGGCTACTGGAAAAATTCGCCTCGAACAGCCAATTTGCGACGGGCTCGTACTGAAAACTCATATTGAACTGGTGCAGCAACGGAAACCTCGCGCCGTCGAATTTCTGCGTGCGGATGGTTCTAACAAACGGCCGCTCCGGAGTAAAGGAGGCCAGCGTGGTGTCGCTCGGCGCGGCGACAATCGGCGTGTTCAGGGTAAACGGAGGGCTGACGGTGCGCTGCGCATCGACGACTGGAACCGATAGCGCGGGGACATTGGGGTTGTTTCCTGAAAACTGTGTCGTCTCCTGATTCTGATCGCGCAAGCCGTAAAAGATTCCGTATCCGCCGCGAATCACCAACTTCTGGTTCACCTGATAGGCCAAGCCGAAGCGCGGTGCGATGTTGTTATGATCGCCGGCGACGATCGCTCTTGAGAAGCCATCCTGACCGGGAACCTGGAACCTGCCGGTTCGGATGTTGAACAACGATCCGCGGTCGCGGGCGTCCACAGGCTGCGTGTACAGCTCGTAACGGATTCCCAGATTCAGTGTCAGGTTCCGGGATACCTTCCAGTCGTCCTGGATATAGTTGCCGAAGTAGATCCACCGGTGCCGCCCCCAATCGAGCATTTGCGTGCCTTGAATGGTCGAAGGAAAGCCGAGAAGAAAGTCCGCCAGCGGCGCTCCGGATCCGGGCCTGTCCGCGCTCGAAGTGAGCACGGAGCCGAATACGTATTCACCGTAAAATGGCGCGCCCTTGAGAACGTTGTAGCGGTAGCGGCGCATATCCGCGCCGATCTTCAACGTGTGGTTGCCGCGCGTGATGTTGAGATTGTCGCTCCACTGGAAGGTGTTCTCGATGTTGAAATTCGATGTCCCCCCGCCCCAACTGGAAAATTGTTGTGCTCCGGAAATGTTGCCCGAGAAGTTGAAAGCAATGCCGGGAAAGCCGCGGTCGGGGAAGGGGAACAACGCGAGCCGGTTCTGTTCGGCGAAGTTGACGCCGGAAGGCGCATCTCCTACATCGGAACCATTGTGCCGAACAAAGCCGAAGCGGAATTCGTTGACAACCGAAGCAGAGAAGACGTGCGTGTCGGCGATCACGGCGTGACGCGAGAAATCGATGCGCTTGGAGCCGCCTCCTATAAAGCCCTCAAAACCACCCGGTATCGGTTGGCGCTGGTTCCACAGGGAGTACCGGACGTAGAGATTGTTGTTGTCCGTCAGCTTGTGATCGAGGCGGAGGTCCGCCCGGTCTCCGCGGAACTGGTTGGGACGCAGGCGGAAGAAGTTTCGCGATTGGGCGCCGGGCGAGCCGAAATTCGGAAGCGGGACGAGGCTTGTAATCGCCCGGGACGTCGGATTCATCCGAGCTGTGGGAACCCGGTTATCCGGAAACGGAGTGGAGATCACCGTGCCCGCTGGCCCCGTTCGCCTCGCTGATGGATCGTAAATGAGATTGTTGTAGCGGGCAAAATCTCCCTCGCGGAATTCCGGAGTAGGAACATCGAGGATCGAACTCGATGCCTGCTGCCGGATCCGCGTGGCCTCGTAATCGGTAAAGAAGAAAGTGCGATCACGGATGATACGTCCTCCCACGGCGCCGCCAAACTGATTCTGCCGGAATTTGCCCTTGCGCTGATTGGCGGAGTTGGTGAAGAAGTTCGTGGCATCCAACCTGTCGTTGCGCAGGAATTCGAACAGAACTCCGTGGAAGTCGTTCGAGCCGGATTTGATGGTCGCGTTTACCACTGTGCCCGCCGAACGCCCAAACTCAGCGGAAAAATTATTGGTCTTGACTTTGAACTCCTGCACCGCGTCTACCGACGGCGTGTAGGCGATGCCGGCCCGCCCGACAGCCCCGTTGTTCTGAATCGTATTGTTATCGATTCCGTCGAGCAACACTTCGTTTGCGGAGAACCGGCCGCCGCCTCCAATGAAGGGCAGATTCGAGCCCATTCCAAACATGGGAGTCGTGTTGCCCGCAAGCAAGCCCAACGCGAACGGATTCCGGCCGTTCAGCGGCAACTCGAGAATCTTCTTGTTCTCGATCACCTGTCCAATGGCGGAAGTGGTGGACTCAAGCAGCGGCATTGCGCCGGTGACTTCCACGATCTCCCGCACTTCGCCTGGTTCGAGCGTAAGGGAGACGTTGGCGTCCTGATCGACGCGCAAGACCAGGCCGCGCATGGTCTGGCGCTTGAACCCCTGCAAAGCGGCCGTAATCGTATATTCGCCGATCGGCATGAACGAGGCGCGGTATTCGCCGCGCTCATTGGTGGCCGCCTCGCGCGAGAATCCGGTGGCGGCCACGGTCAACGTCAGCGTTGCGCCGGGGATCCTGGCGCCGCTTGAATCCCTTACTTCGACGTTGATTGTTCCTGTGGACACCTGGGCGCGCAGATTTGCGGTTGCCAGGATTGCAATGATGACGGCGGCAACTATCTTCATTGTTTTCTCCTAAAGATCTACAGCGACAATCTCATGATACTCAATGGATGCGACCTTTATTCCAGCCAGCCGCTGGAGAGAAACCCTCTGCACCAGCAGTTCCACGCTCAGCCTGTGAACGCCGTGGATGATGCCGTGCCCGGTGGCCTTAGCCGGGTACATCGAAGCCACCAAAACGGAAGTACGGACGAAGTCTCGCCGTGTAAGCCCCATTGGCGACAAGTGCGAGCACGGTTTTGGCGACGAGTCAAGCCATATCCTGAATGAAGTACAGGATATATCCGTTCAGGTCGCGGATGCCGAACTGTCTCACGCCGTAGAACATATCCTCGATGTCCTGTTCAAACTGGATCTGTCGATGCCGCATCAGTTGGTAGATGGCGTCGATCTGGTCTGTATAAAACCAAAGACTCACGTCATGCGGCCCCGATTTTCCTTGCATATTAAGCATGATTTCGGCCCTTCCGAATGACACCATGCCGAAGTTCACCAGGCCGTCTTCCTCGTAGCGTGCTATTTCCTTGAACCCAATAGAACAGTACCAGTCGAGGGCTCGGGCGACATCGGGGACGTAAATCATCGGGACCCCTTTGCTCACCGAGCCGGCCAGTTTGGCTAGGCTCGCATCCGAGGCTGGTGGGGCGACGGGTTCCGGCAGCTTTGCGCCGGCAGCCTCGAGCCGGCTCATCGCTTCCCGATCGACCCGCAGGATGGCTGCCCCGAGCGCGGTCTTACCGCTTTGGTCTTTCGCTTCAAGATCCGCGCCCAACTCGATCAGTAGATCCAGGATGTCGTACCGCTTCAGGCTCAGGGCAAAATGCAGGGGGGTCATGCCCTTCTCAAAGCGCGACATGCGACGATCGAGTGCTTTGGGATCCTGCTCGACCAGCGCCCGGATCAGGTTCAGATCGCCGATGGACATCGCCGAGAAGATGTGGTGGCGCGCGCCGCGCTCAACCAGCAGCGCCGCGACTTCGGGGCTGTCGCCGGGCGCGCCGTCAGGAGCGTGGAAGAACGTAGCCCAGCCGATGGCATCAAGCTCGTGCACGTCGTCCATGCCGTGTACGTCCCCGCCCGCATCCAGTAGCGCGCGTACGGTCTCGATGTGCCGATGGGCCGCGGCCCAATGCAGGGGGTAGGTGTTGTCCCCGGCTTCGCGAGCGTTCGGATCCGCCCCGTGTTCGAGCAGCAACATTACAACATCGGCATGCCCGGCTCTGGCCGCGATGTGCAGTCCGGTCCAGCCCTGGTGGGGCGCCTTTGGGTCGCTGATATGAACAAGGCTGGTGTCATTTGTGAGCAAGTTGCGGAGGGCTCCCACCTGGCCCCGTACGCAGGCTTCAAAGAAAGAGTTTGTCATTGAGTTTCATTGGTTGAGCTGATCCTCGCCCTGGGTGAGCGCTTCAGCGGAATGCTTGCGCCAAAGGTGTACCGTGCCTGCTCAGAATTTATAATGCAAGCCGAGTTGAATGATGCGTGCCTGGTTGCCCGGTACAAGGCTTCGAACCGTGCCGAAATCTCCCGCTCCGCGGCTTTGTCCCGGTAGCCCGAAGTTGGCCCGGTTTAGGAAATTCAACATTTCGGCCCGGAACTGGAGGCGGTGCCGTTCCCGGATGGGGAAATCTTTAAGAATCGACGTGTCGGCCGCCACCGCCCCGGAGCCGATTGCGACAGTGCGTCCCAGGTTCCCGAAAGTGAACTGTCGCGGCGCCCGGAACGTACTCACATCGAAAAACGTCTGGCCAAGAACGTTGTCGCGCCAATTAGGGTTCACGCTATAAGGTCCTGGTGCGTCGGAGCGCACCGTCACCGCCGTCGGGTACGTGCCGGCCGGATTCTGTTCAATTACCCCAAACGGAGAGCCGGTGCGCGCTTCGACAATAAAGCTCGCCGACCAGCCGCCAATGATTTGATTGAGAATGGCGTTTTCCACTCCCATCCGCCGCCCCTTACCCACCGGCACTTCCCAAACCACGCTGTTGATGACGCGGTGACTGATATGGTTGCCGGAAAGCCCCCGATCGGCGCGGCGGTCATATTGGTTGGAGAAAGCATTGTCGCCGGCATTACCACCCAACTCGTTGCGGGACTCCAAATCGTCCAGAAGCTTAGCCCACGTGTAATTCGTGGAGAATTGAAGGCCGTCCGAGTAGCGCTTCTCGATGCGGAAATTGACGCCGTGATAAACCGAGTTGCCGATGGTCGGCTGCACCACACGCACGTCGGAATACTGCGGGAACGGGCGTAAAATCTGCGCGTTGCCCGGTCCGATCCGTTCGGGCGCGACCTGGTTGATGGACCGCGTGCCCGGCGCGGTCAGCTTGTGGCCGAGAGTTCCAAGATAACCTACCTCGAAGATGGTGTTCCAGGGAAGTTGGCGCTGGATATTCAAGTTGAACGTCTCCAGGTACCCGACACGGCGATTGTTTGGCTCGAAGAACTCGATGGACAGCCGCGGGGCTTGTCCAATCGCCACCGCTCCAAAGCCCGGCTCCAGCACGGGCGCTTGAACGGGCGGAAGGCCGGCGCGAAGCTGGAAGGCCGCTGTGCGTCCTCCGTCGGGTGAGACGAAATCGCCGCGAGTGGAAAAGCCGATGTTGACTGAGAGCGGAGAAGCCTGGTCGTATTGACCGACGTAGACCACGGCGCCCCCGCCGCGGATCACCCACTTATCGGTGGCACGCCACGCGAAGCCTACTCGCGGGCCGAAGTTGTTGTAGTCGAAGTTGTGGGCGTACTTGCCAAGCCCATCCCGTCCGCTCCAGCGCAGTGCCCCGGGGCAATTGCAGACCGGATTGATTTGAGCGCGGTCAAAGGAGTTCTGGCGGTTGTCCACAGCCTCAAACCGGGGCCAGTCCAGATCCCAGCGCAGGCCTACGTTCAGGGAAAACTTTGGCGACACCTTCCAGTCGGTCTGTATGAAGCTGCCCATTGCGTTGGCGCGGCTGCGTATGAGCACCGCTTCGGCGCGCGCAGCATTATTCACGTGGCCGAGAAGCAAAGCGGCCAGCGCATCGCCTGTGGCATTCGGGTTGAAGCCGAATTGTCCTCCGCCCAACCCCGACCAGAGGTCGTCGTTGCGCGACTTGCGGAACTCCCAGCCTGCCTTAATGGTATGGTTGCCGCGGACCATCGTGTAGGTGTTGGTGACATGGTCTCCACGGATGGGCAGTTGCAGCCGCTCATGTTCGCCGCGTCCAAATCCGGCCAAACCCGTTACGCTGACCTGCGGGAAGAAACGCGGATTGACGCCGCGCAGGCCGATTTTCTCCGCCAACCCCAGATCGCGGCCGCCAGAGAGGGCGAAGAACTTACGGCGGTCATAGGTGTAGCGGCCTTCCACGATGGTTGTGGGCGTGAGGTTATGCAGGCCTGTAATGGACCAGTTGTAGTAATAGTTCTCGTTCTTGTAGTTGAATGGATCGGTTCCAGGCGCGGGATAAACCGGCGCTTCCGCCGTGAAGCCGTTGCTTGCCAGGAAACGGCCATAGACGCGCATTTTGCTTGTAAATGCATGGTCGATGCGGCTCACATAGACGTTGCCTGGATTGTTCACGGGCTGATTGATGCGGAAATTATTCGCGCGCGTGCGGGCGCCGGCTATGTTCGGCCTTGGATAGAAGGCTGCGATCGCCGCTCCGACCGGATCCAGGCGTGAGGCAGGAATGACATTGTTGGGAAACGGATTGCCGGTTGCGGGGTCGCGAACCGCGGCCAAGCCAGTGAAGTCTCCGCGAGTCTCGGCCTGTGTTGGCACGTTGAGAATTTGCACATTCTGCCGCTTGATGCGGGTGCCTTCGTAGTTGAAAAACCAGAAAGTGCGGTCCTTCTTCGCCGGGCCGCCGAGACTGGCTCCGAACAGGTTATAGCGCAGCAGCGGTTTGCGCGCCGAGAAGAAACTGCGGGCGTCCAATGCATCGTTGCGCAGGTAATCGTAGGCGGAGCCATGAAGGCTGTTTGTGCCGCTCTTGGTGGTCATCTGAACGAAGCCGCCGCCAGTGCGGCCGAGCTCGGCTTTATAGTTGCTGATTTCGACGTTGAACTCCTGTAGCGACTCGATGGGGGGATCGAAGTTCAGTGTGGCAACCCCCAGCAGAATGTTCTGCGCATTGCCGCCGTCGATGGTCCACATGGAATTGTCGCCGCGGCCGCCCGCCATGGTAAAGTTTGACCCAGCGCCGTTCTGAACTATGAACCCGCTCAGCCGGGCCAGTTGGGCCGCCCGGCGGTTGATCAGCGGCATGTTAATGATGGTGCGGTTTTCCACCACATGGCCAACCGAGGATGTTTCCGTTCTCAGCAGCGGAACTTCGGCGTCCACCGTAACGGACTCGGTCACGTTACCGACTTCCAGCCGGATATCGACACGGGCCGCCACTCCGGTTTCCAGCGTGATGCCGGTCTGGCGGTACTGTTTGAAGCCCCTGGCTTCGGCAGTGAGCTCATAGCTGCCCGGCTTGATTAGCGGAATTGTGTAAAAGCCGTCAACGTTGGAGACGGCGGAGAAGGATTCCCCCGTACCCGTGTTTGCAAGGCGCACCGTGACGTCGGGTACGACAGCGGCGGAAGCATCGGTAACGGCTCCCCGTAGTGTGGAAGATTGCTGGCCCACGGCCGGCAGCGCGGAAGCCAGCAAAAGGACCAGAATGCGCGCGGAGATCGCTTTCGTGAAAGTTGATTCCGTTTTCCATTCAATTCGGTTCATGGTGATAGCCGCCCTTAGTAGTGAATGGTTTAGATCAGTGTAAGGGACTTCCGCGGCAAATGCAAAGAACTTAAAGCGCTTTCATGCGCGGCTCCGATCCGTCACTGCTCGCCGGGTTGCGCACAGCCCTCGGTGGCGGCGGGAATTCGGCGATGTCGAGAAAGCCGGCGCTGATCAGCGCGCAGGCGGCGTGGATGAACTCCTGTTTCGGCACTCCTGCTTTGCCCTCGAGCCACGACAGCAGCTCCGCTCCCGTGCGTTGACCATTGGCCCGCGCGGCCAGCATGGCCATCCAGGACGCCGCGTGCAGGTTTACTTCAAATGGATAGCGCGTGAAGAAGGTGTAGCTGACCGGAGTCAACTCGCCATCACGCACACCATGCCGCGCGTGCAGCTCTAGCTCCGGATTCATCGAAGGCCGCGAATTCAGGATCATCTCTTCAATGCCCGCGCTTGCCGCGCGTGTTTCCCAATCGAGCAGCCACTCCATTTCTCCAAGCCCGCTTGCGGGTTCTTCAACAGTGTTGGTGAGGCTAATATCGCGGCGCACACGGAATACGGGCCGCTCGGAATCGCGCCGCTGAACGATGGCATGGCCAAACACCACTTTGGTCGCCTTGAGCTTGTAATAGAAAAGTTTCCACTCCTGCAGCTTCCAGGCATCCGCGTTTTCGCCAAGAATCTGTTCGGTGGCGTATGCTTCCGTATCCATTGTTTTGCGCGGAAACAGCAGCAGATCGCACTCGTAGGCGGCCTCGCCCATGTATCGCACCAGCCGCTGGTCAAAGCTCTCCTCTTCCCGGTCGGTGCCGAGCACAAGACAATACAAACGTCCGCCCGGCTTCAGATATGCGGGCGCTTCGGCAAACAACCGCGCCAGGATCGCTTCTCCGTCAGCGCCGCCGACGGAGAACACAAGATCCGGCTTGAGAGGCGGCTCGAACGGCGGGTTCGCCACAATCCGGTCGAACTTCCGGCCCGCGACCGGGCCGAACAAATCTCCCTTCAGAATCTCCAAGTTCCGGCGGTCATTGAGTTTACGGTTGAATTCGGCGTAGCTCACGGCTCGCTCAGTAATGTCGATCGCATAAACCTGATCCGCGAAGCCGCTCCCGACCAACGCGGCCAGGCCGGCCCCCGTGCCGATATCGAGGAGATCGCGGCAGGGGGTCTTCAGGAAGCAATCGATGTATTGGCGGCAAATGTTTTCGGTGCCGCTCATCACGTAGTCCCGGTCCCGGTAACCCACCTTGTCTCCCTGAATGCCGCGATCGGAGGCTATGAGGAGATCGTAGGCGGGATAAAGCAACACGGGCGCTTCCATTTGGGAGGCATCTTCGGGAACATCGCGCAGGATGCCAAGCGCGATGAACACCGTCAACACCTTTTCGGGCATGATCGAAAGCATCTCTTGTCTTGTGGCGGGGAAACCTCCCATCAGCACGCGGGCCAGCAAGGGGAAGTCTCCCTGCTCGTAATACCTTTTTTTGAACAGATCGGCCTGCATCCCATAGGGGTAGAGCAGGTAATGCAGCTTGTTCAGGGCGAAATGAGAATGGAAGCGCGCTTCGCTATACCCCGCGCCATTGAGGTAATCCCGCACGGTCTGAAAGTCTTCCGGAGTGCCGTCGCGAAGGGGAAACGATTGCCCGCTCATTGTTCCAGCATACCCGTGAGCGCTGAAATCTGGTAGCTTATATTCGTAATGAAGAGAATGCAGCCTGTTATCTGGATGAAGGGGACATTCCTCAATGCTCAGTACTTGCAGAGCCAGGACCGGTTTCTGGACAACGCCTTGCAGTTTCAGATGCACTCGCTGGCGAACTATCCCTGGGGATTCCGGGAGCTGCGTATGGACCAAGAAGCGCTGGCGTCGGGCAACGTAGGCATCTCTTCGGCCTCCGGCATCTTTCCCGACGGGTTACTCTTTGATGTTCCCAACTCCGATCCGGCTCCTCCGGTCCGCTCCATCGCCGAATACTTTGAAAAAGACCAGACCGAATGCGACGTGCATCTGGCGATCCCGGCCTACAGGGAGCGCGGCTTGAATGTATCGATGGGAACAAAAAACGCCGACACGCGGTTTATGGCCGACGTGCAAATGCTGCGCGACGAAAACACCGGAACGACGGAGAAGCCGGTTCAGGTGGCGCGAAAGAACTTCCGCTTCCTGTTTGAAGGTGAGAATCTGAAAGGCTATTCCTCGCTGCGAATCGCGCGCGTCAAGCGCAATCAGGCGGGAATGCTGCAATACCATTCCCACTTTCTGCCGCCACTGCTCGACATCGAATCCAACGATTACCTGATGTCGATCGCGCGGCGGCTTGTGGAGATCCTTTCGGCCAAAAGCAGCATTCTGGCGGGCCTTCGCCGGCAGAAGAACCTTACTCTGGCCGACTTCGGAACGTCCGACATCGCCAATTTTTGGCTGCTTTATACGGTGAACTCCCATTTTCCGCTCATCCAGCACATCTTCGAGGTTCGCCGCGGCCATCCCGAGGATTTGTTTAACCTCATGTCGTCTCTGGCCGGCAGCCTGACGACGTTCTCCAGCGCGATCCACCCTAGAGAACTGCCCAAATACAATCACGACGACTTGGAGCCTCCGTTCACCGACCTGGACGAAAAGCTCCGCAATCTGCTCGAAACCGTCGTTCCCAGTAATTTTGTTTCACTGCCTTTGAAACTTGTCGCTCCCCACATCTACGCCACTTCGCTCGCCGACGACAAGTATTTCAAGGACACGCGGATGTATCTGGCAATGAACGCCGACATGAATGAGGGCGAGCTGATCGCCAAAGCTCCGTCGCTCATCAAGGTCTGCTCCGCCAATCACATCGAGCACCTGGTGCGTCAGGCGCTGCCCGGCGTCACGCTCAATCACAACGCACGCCCGCCGAGCGCCATTCCTATCAAGCTGAACCACCAGTACTTCAGCCTCAACATGAGCGGCGTTTACTGGGAAGCCGTGCTCCGCGCGCGCAACCTGGCCGCCTATGTGCCTGGCGATTTTCCCACTCCGCAGCTTGAGCTGATCATCCTGTTGCCAGAGTAGCCGCGCTGCGCCATCCCTTTTCAAGGCAAATGGCCATGCCGTTCCACGTACTTTTACGGCGTTCTCTTCCCTTTCCATTCAATGTTCTGGCCGGAGTCACCGAACGATGAAGTGAGGCTGATGTTGTCGCCGGTGACTTTGCCCTTATAGCTGATCTTCACCTCATTGCCTTGCAGGTTGGCGACGATAGTGAACGAAAGATTTTCGCCATCTGTCTTGCCGTCGGCGATGACGGATCGGCCGACGAATGAACTTGTCGTTTCGCCGGTGAGTTTGGCGCCGTCCACCTTGAACACGAAGGTTCGCTCCATGGTTCCATTCGGACCTTCGGCGGTGGCCTTCCAGTTGCCGGTGATGTCGGCGGAATAGGCGGCGAGGGCGCCGGCCAGCAGCAGCAGTAGTCTTTTCATGGCATCCTTTCCATTACATCAGCAAGGTATCCTTACTCCACTCTGTTCACGCACCCCGTCAGTTGCCCGCCGGAGCACCCGTGCTCGCAGGGATTTCGACCCGATTCCCGGCAATCCAAACCGACTCCAGTGTCCTGGTATTCCTGATATCGTCGAGCGGGTTGGACCCGAGCACCAAAAAATCGGCCCACGCCCCCGGCTCCAGCGTACCAACCTGGCGGGCCAGATTCATGCAGCGGGCAGCGTCGCCCGTAGCCGACTTCAAAATCTGCATCGGCGTCAGGCCGGCCTTGGCCATCAGCTGCAGTTCCATGTGCTCGAAGTATCCCTGAAATCGCGCTGGAGGGCCGGTATCGGTGCCAAAAGCGATGCGCACGCCGGAGTCCACCAGCTTTTTGAGGTTGCGGCTTGCCATCTCCAAAGCGAGCTTGTATTGCTGGGCGCTCTTGCTCTCGCGGACCGACTGCTGGCGCTTGGCATCCTGCAACTCCCGCAGAACCCCGCCGTCGGCATGACGCAGGAAGAACGGGTCGCGGAAAAAATCCGGTGTCGACTCGTACACAAAGGTCGATACTTCTCGCGTTAGCGTGGGGCAGACGCAGACATCGCGCTTTTTGAGCATCGCGATGATGCCGGCGTCGACTTCCTTGTCACGAACACTGTGTGCGATAAAGCCGGCGCCGCCGTCGAGGAGCGATTTGGCGTCGTCAAGGTAGAAGATATGCGCCGCCACGCGCAGGCCGTGGCGCCTTGCCTGGTCGAGAACCGATTCGTAAACAGGTTTGGGCATTTTGCGGCCGGCGCCGAGGTTATCGTCCACACGGATCTTGACTATATCGGCCTTCATGGCGGCAATCTGGTCCACCATTTTGCGGGCCGCCTCTGGGGTATCTCCGACGACCACCGGTCCGGCGGCATAGATCCTTGCCCGTTTGAGATCGGGTGTCGACTGGGCGTCGCGCAGCTTCATGGCCAGCTCCGTGTCGCCGCCCAAGCTCCAGACCGTGGTGACGCCGTAAGCCGCGTATAATTTGAGCTGGCTCAGCAGGTTCTCTTCGGTGTAGAACTGTGCTCCGGAGCGCAGCCCTTTCGTCTCGCCGACGTGGCCATGGGCGTTGATCAGACCTGGCATGATGGTCTTTCCCGCCAGATCCACGCGGGCCGCCCCGGCCGGAATCCGGACCTTGCCCGCCGGTCCCACAGCTTCAATCTTGCCCTGGCGAACGATCAGGACACCGCCGGCCACCGGTGACGCGCCCGTGCCGTCGATGATGCGAGCTCCCAGGAAGGCGACCGGCTGGTTCTGGCCGAAGGCAGCCTCAAAAACGGCTCCAAGCAGAAGGACGAATGCGAGGTTTCTCATAAGATTAGCTCTCCCGGATTTTGCGATCGCCTGCTTCACTTTGGAACTTGGTTCTGGTATCTTACTACAGCATGAGCGCCACCACACGCACTTTGATTGTTGACGACGATCCCGACGTGCATCAACTACTGGTGGCGGCGCTGAATGCTCCAGACCGTCATATCGAGAGCGCTTATGACGGGCTCGCCGGTCTGCGCATGATCGAGGAATCCCCCTACGATGTTGTGTTGACCGACGTCAACATGCCCGGACTCGACGGTCTGGCGTTGCTCGAGCGCATCCGGCTGATCCGGCCCGGCGCCCGCGTGGTGGTGATGACGGTGGCCAATACGCCCGACAACATCATCCGCGCGATTCGTGAGCGCGCCTTTGCCTACTTCAGCAAACCCTTCTCTCTGAACGCGGTCGCGGATATGGTGGAGCAAGCCTTAGTATCCTTGCCCGCAACCAACGAGATTGAAGTGCTCTCCGCCAGCCGGAACTGGCTTGAAATCCGGTTTAGCTGCAAGGTCGAGACCGCCGACCGGATATTGCAGTTCCTTCGCGAGATGGAAACCGGACTGCCAGCCGGCGAACGGGAGAACGTCGTCATGGCATTCCGCGAGATCCTTTTGAATGCCATCGAGCACGGGGCCAAGGCCGATCCCACCAAGAAAGTCAGGATCACTTATATTCGCGGAGAGCGGGCATTGTTTTATCATGTTCGCGATCCCGGGCCGGGATTCTCGTTCGAAAAACTGGCGCATGCCGCCGTCTCCAATCCGGCCGCATCGCCGTTCGAGCACACAGAAGTGCGAAAACAGCTCGGCCTCAGACCGGGTGGGTTCGGAATTCTCATGACCCGCAACTTTGTCGATGAAATGCTATACAACGAGGCCGGCAACGAGGTTTTGCTGATCAAATACCTGGATTGACGGGCGCGCAAAGCCTCGACACGTGACGGATAGTTAATAGACGACGGTAAGACGTTCGACGAATCTTGAAAGCTCCGTGGCGAGCGTGAGAATTTCCGCGGCGTTCCCATTTTTGGCCGCCAGCTCGATCGACTGGCCAATCTCCGTAATGCGAGGGAAGCCGTAGCCTCCGCCGGTTCCGCTCATCTTGTGACCCATCTCGCGGATGGTCTCGAAATCGGAGCGATCGAGAGCGGTCCGAATGTTTTGGACATCGGCGCGGCGGTTGTCCAGATACTTGAGAATCACCGGGCGGAGGCGCGCATCCACTCGAACAAGAATTCTCTCCGGCGCCGCGCCTCCACCTCTGGCCGCATACTTCCCTATGGCGTCCAACAGGGTTAGGAGCCGGACCGGCTTCCGCAAACACGCTGTGCAGCCCGCCAGCAGCGCCTTCTGGAGCTCCGCATCGAGAGCGCTGGCGGTGAGAGCGATAATCGGCGTAATTGCCCGTCCCTGTTCTTCTTCCCAGCCCCTAATGCGGCGCGTCGCCGAATAGCCGTCCATTACCGGCATTTGCAGATCCATCAGCACCAGGTCGTAAGGGTTCGAACAGAATTTGTCGACCGCCTCCTGCCCGTTCCCGGCATAATCGATCCGCCATCGGAAATCTTTCAGATACTCCCCGATGAGAAAGCGGTTCTCCTCGGAATCGTCAACTACCAGAACACGGAGCTCGTCTAGAGAAAAAGCCTCCGGGGCGGGAGCGGGCTCATCCGGGCTTTGCGGAGCCGCGTGTTTCGACAATGAGGCGGCGGTGGCGAACTTCGCCGTGAAGACGAAAGTCGCCCCGCCGCCGGGCGAGCTTTCCGCGTGAATGCGTCCATTCATTAATTCCACGAGCCTGCGTGAGATGGCAAGCCCCAACCCCGATCCGCCATATTTGCGCGTGATCGAAGCGTCAGCCTGAGCGAAGTCTTCGAAAATGTGGCCGAGTTTCTCCGGAGGAATTCCAATGCCGGTGTCGGATACCGAAAACCGAAGAGCGCCACTATGAGAATCTTCCGGGTCCGGCTCCATGCGCAACAGCACACGGCCGTTCGATGTGAACTTGATGGCATTTCCCGCCAGATTGATCAGTACCTGCTGGAGGCGATCCGGATCGCCGGAAACTCTTTCCGGAACAGTCGGCAGAATCTCGAAGGACAAATCAAGACCCTTCTGTTTTGCGCGCAGCAGCAGAACCTCAACCACCGACGCGACGACGGCGGCCGGCTCGAAGTCGACTTCTTCGAGAACAATGCGGCCTGATTCGACCTTGGAAAGATCGAGAATGTCGTTAACCAGTGTGAGCAGGTTGCCGCCGGCCTGCTGAAAGACGCGGACGTACTGCCGCTGCTCGGTGTTGAGCGCGGTCCGCTCAAGCAGGTCTCCCATGCCGATAACCACATTCAGTGGAGTGCGGATCTCATGGCTCATGCGGGCCAGAAACTCGCTCTTTGCCTGGTTTGCCAACTCGGCTTCTTCGCGCAACTTCAGAATCTTCTCTTCGCTACGCTTTCGCTCGGTGATGTCGCGAGCAGCAGCGTAGATCAACTGCTGTTCCTCAAACGGCGTAGCGTTCCACAACATCCATCGGTGGGATCCGTCCGATGCCCGGTAGCGGTTTTCGAAGGATAGAGTGTGCGCCCCCGCCTTCAGGTTTCCCATCTCGGCGATGGTTGCCGCGCGATCGTCGGGATGGACGAACTCAAGAAAGGGAGAGGCCGTCAGCTCCTCGATCGTGTATCCGAGGGTGCGCTCCCAGGCAGGATTCAAGCGTTTGAAGCGGCCGTCGTATCCGGCGATGCAAAACATGTCGATGGACAGCGTAAAAAATCTGTTGAGTACGTCCTCGGCGTATTTGCGTTCGACAAACTGGCCGATCTGGCTTCCCAGGGCGCCTAGCATTTCAAGCAGCTCATTGTCCGGCTGGCGGATTTCGCTGCTGAAGAACTCCATCACGCCGAGCACTTCCGCTCCGATAGCGACCGGGAAACCCAGCGCCGCGCGTAATCCTTCCTTTGCAGCAACTGGCGCCCGGGGAAAATTGGGGTCTTTGGTGACGTCGGGAATCCAGGCCGGTTGCACGGTCGCCCAGACGCGTCCAGGCATCCCCACGCCGCGGGAGAATTTGCGGGCGCGCGTGGCGGCTTCGAACTCGGGGATAGAGCCGGGCCTGGCATGCCAGACTTCGACACAGCGCAACAGATCGACATGCGGTTCGAGCGTCCACAGCGCGCCCATTTCCCAGCCCAGCGTTTCGCACACGGCGCGAAGAATGCCGGGAGCGGCTTCAGCAAGGGAAATCGACTCGGCGAGAGTTTGGGTGACCCAATCGCGGAGCGCCAACCGCCGCTCCACGCGCTGATGCTCTTCGGTTTGCCGTTTCAGCCTGGATACGGTTTCCCGCAGGCGACGGTTTTCCATCGCGAGAAGATCCCGGTCCTCCTGAGAGGGATTCATTGTATCCAACCGATTCTACCCCAGGGTAGGCAGGAGACAGGAGAGCGTACTGCCGTAATCCCGCCACCGGGTGTGTGCTAAACTCTTTCGCGGCTCTAAGAACTTGGGGAGGTGTAAAGCATATGTCCATAGCTCGAGGATTCCTGCTCATTTTTTTCTGTGTGCTTGTGCCGGCGCAGCAGGCTCCCCCGATTCCGCCAACGAATCCTGCGCCGGACCGCCGGGCTGGAGAAGGCGAAGGCCCCTTCACCCGCATGGTGGTCCGCGGGATCACGATGATCGATGGAACCGGCGCGCCGCCGCAGGGTCCCATGGACATCGTCGTTGAAGGTAATCGCATCAAAGAAGTGCGCAGCGTGGGCTATCCAGGGGTCGCCATTCGCGAGAGCGGCCGCCCCGCCAAAGGCGTCAAGGAGATCGACGGGACCGGCATGTACGTCCTGCCCGGCTTCGTGGATCTGCACGTGCACACCGGTGGTTCGCCGAAGGCGCCCGATGCCGAGTATGTTCACAAGCTGTGGCTGGCCCACGGCGTCACCTCCGTTCGCGGCGTGCCGGCCGGCGGCTTGGACTGGACGCTGCGCGAGCGGGAGCGCAGCGCGCAAAACAAGATCGTCGCGCCGCGCTATTTTGCTTATCACCGCCCGTTCACCGGCGAGGGATGGAAGCGTTCCGATGTGATTTCGCCCGAGGTGGCGCGGGAATGGGTGCGTTGGGCCGCGGGCAAAGGGATCGATGGATTGAAGCTTCGCGCATTTGATCCGGAGATCATGGCGGCGTTGATCGATGAGGCGAAAAAGCATGGCCTAGGCTCGACAGCGCACCTGGACCAGATGGGCATCGTGCGGATGAATGCGCGCGACGCCGCGCGGCTTGGACTCGGCGCTGTAACGCACTTTTACGGGTTGTTCGAAGCGCTGCTCAAGGACACCACCCTGCAGCCCTACCCGGTTTCGCACAACTACAACGACGAGCAGCACCGCTTCGGCCAGGTCGCAAGGCTTTGGGATAAGATCCATCCGCGCGGGAGCAAAGTCTGGAACGATCTGCTCGACGAGTTTCTGTCGCGCCGGACCATCCTCGACCCGACCATGACAATCTACTCGGCTGGCCGAGACTTGATGCGTGCCCGGACCGCGGAGTGGCACACCCGCTACACGCTTCCGTCGCTTTGGAAGTTCTTCGAACCGAGCCGGGAGAATCACGGTTCTTACTGGTTCTACTGGACCAGCGAGGACGAATACCACTGGAAGAAGTTCTACCAGGTCTGGATGAGTTTTTTGAACGACTACAAAAACCGCGGCGGGCGCGTGACCACAGGCACCGATTGCGGCTTCATCTATCAACTCTACGGCTTCTGTTACGTGACCGAACTCGAGATGTTGCGCGAGGCCGGCTTCCATCCGCTGGAAGTAATTCGCTCGGCCACGCTGTTCGGCGCCGAGGCTTTGCATGAGCCCAAGGGCAAACCCATCGATTTCGGCATCATACGCCCAGGCCTGCTTGCCGACCTGGTGATCGTGGACCAGAATCCAATCGAGAACCTGAAGGCGCTCTACGGCGGCGGCGCCATCAGGCTGAATGACAAAACGGGGCAGGCGGAGCGGGTAGGTGGCGTAAAGTTCACAATTAAAGACGGGATTGTGTATGACGCCGGAAAGCTTCTGGCCGATGTGGCCGCGATGGTGGAGCGGGCGAAGGCTGGCGGAGCGTCCGCCACCGGTAGCAGCCGGTAGTACCCGCTCTGCACGTTCCGCTTCGTGCTTCCGTCTATAATCAAAGAAGCGGTTTGCCTATGCTATTGAGGAACTCGACGTGTCAAGCGGACCGATCGCGCCAGCGGCGGCGCCGCGGTTTTTCTCTTATCGAGATCATGATTGTGGTGGCGATCATCCTGGTGATCGCCTCGATCGCGATCCCTAAGATCAATCAGCAGCGCATGGTGGCCCACGAAATGGCAGCGATTCGCACGTTAACCACCATCCACACCGCCCAAACGCAGTATTTCTCTCAGTTTGGCAAATATGCACAGTCGCTGCTGGAGCTCGGTCCCCCATCGAGCGGCCAATCGGGTCCCTCGGCCGCCGATCTTATCGGCAATGACTTGGCCGGCGGCTCAAAGAGTGGATTTAACTTTACTGTTCAGAGCACTCCCACCGGCTATACCATCGTGGCCGTGCCGGTAGCCTTCAACAATACCGGCCGCCGGACGTTCTACACCGATCAGACACTGGTGATACGCGAGAACTGGGGCCAAGAAGTGGCGAACGCGCAAAGTAAAGAAATCAAATAGACTTCTCCTTTCCTTAAGGCAGCGGCGACCCAACGAACCTGGGTCTCCAATACCGGAACTAGTCCTGAAACCCCGGCGGTACTGTTCGTAACTGTACTGCTACCGATGTTACCTTCCGAAGTTGCCTCGCGGCGGTTACGTTAGGGGAGGCAAGATGCAGGGAAGTTTCATCCCGGTGCAATTCCCCGCTCTTCCGATGAAGGACTCTTATTGTGATGAATTACAAAACAGTGCTCTCATTAGGTTTGCTGCTCACCACTGCAATACTGATTCCGGTGAGCGGATCTGGTGCAACCTGGGACTTCAGGTCCGGCAGCTCGACAACAAGCACCAGCAGCGGTTCTGGATTCGGAAATATTCGAACTTTTACTACCGGAGGCGTGGTCGTAACGGTAACGTCCTGGGGACTTACCGGCAATAGCGGAACGACATTCCAAACGGCCCAAACCGGCCGGTTCGGCACGGGATTGGGGATCTGTAACCAATCAGAGGGGGCTAGTTGTGACAGTCCGGCTCACCAGGCGGACAACTACGGGCAATATGAGTTCGCTCTATTCCTTTTTAGCGCTCCTCTGGATCTGGTTGCTTTTACAATCGATCCGTGGGGAACGTGGGACCGCGATGTAACCTACTACACAGGAACCAGTGTTTCGAGCAGTGTGAGCTTGACCGGCGCCGGCTTTGCCGGTTTGGCTGGGCTTGGCTTTTCCGGCCCCACGCATAACGACTCCACGTCGAGCACGGATCCGCGCCTTGTCCTGATCAGCGGAAGCGGCCTCAATGCCGTCCTGCTGGGCGCTCGCGTAGGGGGCGATTCCATCGTCGACCGGTTCAAGATTAAGTCAATGATAGGCTCTGTGAGTGACACTCCAGTTCCAGAGCCATCCACGTTCGCGCTGATTGGCTTCACGCTTATGGGCATCGGCTGGCTGCGGCGCAAGCAGCATTCTTAGTGGGAGCGCTAGCGACTCCGCTGACAAAGCAGGTGCTTCAGTTTCTTGACCAGCAAGAAATAGAACGCTATCACGCTGGCGCAGTAGACGAAGGTTGCCAGACTCATCAGCGTAGTGCTATGGATGCCAGAGCCCAGCTTCACCAGTCCGACTAACGCCAAGATCCAGTAGGCAACCTCGAGCACCTGGTCTAGGGTCCACAGGACGACATTTCGGATGATCTTTCTCCAGTCCATGATCTTTACCTGTACTGGCTTCGAATCATCTCTTCAAACTGGCATTTGTTGCGATGGGCGAGATCGATGGCATCCATGTATTTTGCCAGAGGCTCCTCGACCAGAAAGTACAGCATATCCAAGCCGTTGACATTACGAAGCTCACTCCAAAGGTAATGGTTGCGCACCTGCAAACGCAGACTGGCTTTGGAAGCGCGCTGAGCGACACCTTGGAACATGGTCAGGGTGATCAAGACGCCAACGCCGGTGGCACTCGCGCCTGAAGAGACACCGAGCTTCACCGCCAGTTGCCTATAGGCAGTGGAAGCGGCGACCCGTGAGGCGAGCTTCAGGGCGATTGCCTTGGCAATCTCCTTTCCGATTACCATACGGCCTGCCATATACCCGGCGCCTTTCAATACGGTCTTCGCGATTTTCTCGATCACTTCGTCGGGAATGTGCTCATAGTTCCTGGAAAGAATGGTCAAAATTAGGGAGAATAGCGGGTTGGTGCAGATGTTGACGCCACTTTTCACGAGGCAGACCAGATGGTGAGCGAGATAGGCATTCTCAGAGCCAATGTTCGCCATGCGACCGGTCCCGTTCAAACCGAACCCCTCGGCGGTCCGCTCTACCCCAAGACATAGGTCCGTGCAGACAGGGATCACCCCGTTCCCGATGCTTACACTCATGTCACCCACGTCCTTGGCCAAGGCGAACAGGCTATCCCGGACCTCCCCCGAGGTCCATGTTTTGCAGAACGCTCCCATGGCGGTATCCAGGTTGGAAGTGGAGTGATAAGCCTTCGCGAACTGCTTTCGGTGCCAGGGGTCATTATTCGAAAGGAACTTCCAGAGGTAGAGGATGCTGCCTTCCGAGTCTGCCTTGGACTGCTCGCCGAGAATCCAATCCATGTCCGCCGTGGAGGCATATTGGCAAGAGCGACGGTCACCAAACCTGACCGCGCCGTTGGCTGACCACGTGACCACCCTACCGGTGTACTTGGACAAGTCACGGAGTGCAACTTCTGCTGCCGCCTTTGAGACAAACTCGTTTTGCTTGATAGTCCACATGGATGCCTCCCTGTTTTATTGATTGCCCATTGTCCGCGGCTTCCCGTTTGCTGACGAAACTGCGGACGTGATTCGTCTGTTCCATCCTTGTACGCGCAGAATTGAAAGAAAGAGTCCGCTCGAACCCGTGATTGCGTCGCAGCAAAACACAGGCCTCGCGGGTATCCGTGTTGCTCCGCCTTCGCCACACCCACAAGTTCAGCCTTCGCGCCTCCTCGTTGGGTCTGGGTCTGCTCCAACGCAATTACCTTCCCTCCCGCCTGATATAAAGAAATGCCTCCCGTGAGTAACACATCTTGTCTCACTCCCTACGCGTAGTCGCCTTCAAAGAATTCCGCGCCAATCATCGAGTGCACGCGGACGAAAAACAGAGAAGTTGCGCGTTTCTTTCGCGGCCCGCTCAACGCAGTATTCTGAAACGCCCTCGTTAAGGCTCCTGGAATTGTACTCGAGTACGGTATTGGCACCGCGGCCGCAGAAACCCAGCGCGATGCCCCGAAATGCGGCGTAAAACGGAACAGATCCGATGCGCGCCGTAACTTCCAGCCGGCGCCTCCCGTCTGCTGGCTGGCCTCAGCGGCGGCCTGCTCGAGGTCGCGGAAGCGGGTGATCGATTCGTCGAAGCGCTAGTGGGCATCGGTTGGCTCGGCCACCGGCCCGCGGCGACGCTTACTGTTGATTAGCCGCGCCGCGCTGAGGCGGCTTACCGGCTTCGTTTTGCGCCTGAGACCTTGGCTTTACCACCAGCCGGATGGCCTGCGGAGCCGCGTACACGCTCTGCTGCGGAGAGCGCGTCTCGACCAGGCCCCCGACGTAAATCCATTGCTCCACCGGTTCGGCCGAGCTGAGTGCTTCCACTTCGAAGCTGCGTTTGGCTTCGTCCTCATTGATGAGCACGCCGTTCAAACCGACATCGAGGAGGCGCACCCGCGGCGGCAGGTTCATCACCTGAACCGGAACACGCCCGCCGTAATCGCCCTGCCGCGCCACGCTCACCAGGATCTCCGCCTTGCCTCCCGGCTCGAGCAGGATTTCTCTTGTCGCCGAAGTCATGAGCACGTCCGGCTTGGGCATCAGCGCGATGAGCTTCAATTTGTCGCCGGGACTGGCTGCATGCCGCACCTGCCGGCCTTCGATCGTGGTTCGCCCAACCACTTGTAATGGCACCGCCGCCTCAAGCTCCACTCCTTCCCCGGCGCTGAGCAGCAGTACAGCGCTGATCTGCCCGCTGCCGATCACCGCTTTGCCGGCGTGTACACCTTTCGGCAGGTTCTCCAGCGCCAACTCAATCGGTCCGTCGAAGCCGTCCATCCGGGACGCCGTTACCGTAATGGGGATGTACCCGCCTCGCGGCACATTAGGATTGCGCGGGGACAGACTGAGGCGAAAATCAGGGCGCGGCGCGCGGATCGCCAACCGGTAGGAGTAAGTCTCGCCACCTTCGCCCCGCACGTCGCGGATACTCACCATGTACTCTCCGTCCGCTGGAGCCGTAAAATCCAGATACGAATCTTTGCCATGCGCGGGACCGCCGTCGTCGTTGCGGTAATGGATCCGTGTTACCGGCAGCCCGTTCGGTGTGAGTTGCGTTCCGGGAGGAAACAGGCGGATTTTGTATACCGGCTTGTCGATGGCATGCGCTTCGCTCGTTGTCCCGAAATAAGCGATTCGCTGCCCGCCGAACGATTCGGCAATGAAATCGTCGTCCGGTGTTCGCGGCAGCGCCTCGATGCGCACGATCTCGCCGCCGATCATGAGGTAGTCGCCCACGGCGAAGCTGTTCCAGGACTGAATGCGGATGCCGCGCGAAACCGAATCGTGATCGCGGAGCACCGTGAAGGTTTCGGCAACCGCGCGCACTACGGCTCGCTCGATGGGTTTACCTTGGGCGTTGAGCAGCTCGATTTCCGAATCCAGATCCGAGCCAAGCTGTCGCGCCAGAACCTCAAGCACAACCCTCTGGCCTTTACGGGCGGCAAATCGATAGTAATGCAACACGGGCTGCCCGTTTGCGGACGCATCGATCCGGCCATTGATGGTTACCGGAAGCGTCACTGCCTGTGCCGAAGATACCGACGTGTTCCCTGGCGCCCGCAGCACTTCGGGCTCCTCGCCGAGCGCGAGCCGTATTCGATTGAACGCCGATCCACGCTGCGTCTTCGGACGCAGGATCACGGCCGACTCGTCTTCCGGAGAAGCGGTTCCTTCAACGGCAATCTTCTCCGGGCCGATCCCGGGACCATAGAGACTGATCTGGCTCGTTTCCCCACGACGCAAACCCATCGGGAACGCGCGCGCGGCCACCGGGAATCGGCCCACTTTGTAGCGGTAGAAGTTTGCAGCGCGGCCGGATTGCTGATAATCGCGGACGCGCACATGGTAGGTTCCCGTTTTGTCGAACTTGTAGGAGAACAACGCCGCGGAATCGCCGCCGTCCAATCCGAATTCCTTCAGCACGGAACCATCTTCAGCGAGGATCGCCACCACAGGCTGCAACTGGGAACCGAGCAAGGCGGCCGGATTCTCGAAAACAATCTCTTCTCCCGCCTTGGCCTGGATCTTGTAGTGATCCTGATCGCCCGGACGGGAAATCGTCCCCGCGAGAATGGTGGGCAGATAGGATTCGAATCCGGTCTCCGGCGTATCGTTCGGCTCGCGGTCGGCGCTTTCTCCGTAGTAAGGCTCCACCAGAAACTGGCCCTCGGGACTCGTACCGAGGGGCGTAATCAGCCGGAACTTGACCAGGCCGATTTCCGTCTCGGGCGCGATGTCAAGCTCAACAGTCACCTGATTGCGGGCCGGCAACGGTCCCAGATCGATCGTCGACGGAGTCCCGTTTGACCCCAGCCGCACTTCGGGCAGATCGGGCAATTCTTTTATGCGCAAAATGCGGGCTTTGATGCCGGGTTCGCTGAAGTAAATCGCGCTTGCTTTGGCGAGATTGAAGCCCTCTATCGTCATTTCGACAGCCGTTCCACGCGCCACTCCCAGCGGAGTGACTTCGCGAATCGCCGGGGGCGTGATGCGCGATCCGGTTGGGTGATCCGTCTTCTCGGCAAACACCGGGGCGGCTAGAAGTAATAAGGAGACTGTCAGCCTCATGGTATTTTCACCTGGTTGCTATTTTCGTTTGCGGAGCCAGAACCTGCCCCAGTTCGTAGACCGTGAGCGATCCGTCATAACGTCCGGCGGCGAACCGTTTGCCGTCCGGTGAGAATCGCAATGCGAGCACCCAGTCGGATTGGTTGGGGAGCGATCTTTTCTCCGTCAACTCGCTGGTGTCGAAGACCTTGATGGTTCGATCGGCGGCGGTTGATAGAAGGGTCTTTCCATCGGGCGCCCAAGCCAGTTGCAGGATGGCGTCCTCATGCGCGATCAGCGTATGCACAAGTTCCCCGCTCTTTTCTCCCAGCGTCCAGATTCGAATGGTTTTGTCCAGTCCGCCGGCGGCCACTTTTTTTCCGGCGGGGTCAAGAGCAACCGTGTTCACTCCGTCGACGGGATCGCCGAGCGTAAAGAGACGCTCGCCGCTGGCTACGTCCCAGATCTTGACGGTGCGGTCGGCGCCGCCGGAAACCAACCGCGTGCCGTCGGGAGTAAAGGCCAAAGCGTAGACGGCGTCGATGTGGTCTTTGAGAATCCGCAACTCTTTTCCGGAAGCCGCATCCCAGAGCCTGATCACTTTGTCATAGCTCGAAGTGGCGACGATCGCGCCGTTGGGAGAAAAGGCGACGCCATAGACGCAATCACCGTGGCCCGAAATTGTCGTGAGCGGCTGCCTGGCATCGACGTCCCAGACTTTGACTTCGCCGCGCTTCCCGGGTATCCCGCCTCCTGCCGCCAACCGCTTCCCGTCCCCGGAAAAGGCGATGGCGCGAACAACTTCGGCGTGCCCTGGCAGGCTTGCGGTGACATTGCCGGATACCGGATCGGCGAGGCGAACTTCCCGATAGCCGCCGAGCGCCAGCAGCGTACCGTCGGGACGAAATGCGAGCGAGAATATCTGAGGCTTCAGCGGGAGGCGCGGCTTCACGGACGCCGGCTTCTGCTGGGCCGCGGCGGCGGCCGGAATCAGAAACAGAAAGCTACGGCGTCGCATCAGTAGTTGAACAAAAACTCCTTGCTGGTGAGCATTGCCCAAAGCATATCTTCGAGGGCGTGCCGGCGCGCCTCCTTTCTAGCCTCCGCCGATCCGGGCGTCTGGCGCGATTTGGCCAGCGCCTCCAGAATCGGCTGCTTCTCCGATTCGGCCGGATAGCGGCTGTAAGAAGAAAGGAACAAGTGGTCGAGGATCCGCATGTCCGACAGCCCAAGCTTCAGGAACAAAGCGACCGTGCTGTCGGAAGCGCTCAGCTTCCGGTTCAGCGTGTCCCCGTTGATCACATGCAGCGCTTGGGCCACGCTGGGATCCGAGGACCGCTCGGACACGTCGCAGATCACCCGGTTGGGACGGCCGAACACCGACAGGAACGGCGAGGCCACCTGCGTATCGGCCAGCTCAAGCGCACGCGTGCCGGCCGGATAGTCGCGGAACGGCGTAGCGACGCCAGTCACCTGTGATATCGCATCCAGAATCACTTCCGCCGGCAGCCTCTTTACAATGTACTTGGAGTAGTAAACGTTGTCGTACTGGTTGGTGCGGTTGGCTTCCGACGACAACTGGTAAAGTCCGGAATTCATGATCGTCAGGATCAGGCGCTTGACGTCGAAGCGATTCTCAATGAAATCCTTCGTTAAAGCGCTGTAAAGCTCTTCGTTTGAAGCCGCGTTGGCCAGCCGTACGTCATCCACCGGTTCCACAAGGCCGCGACCCATGAAGTTGGCCCACACGCGGTTGACGATGGCGCGTGCGAAATAGGGATTATCGGGCGAGGTCAGCCATTTCGCAAAATGAACTCTGCGGTCGGCGGCGGAATCGAGCGGCATCGGATCACCGTCAAGCGGGGTTGGCGGCAGGGGCTTCAGCAGCCTGGGGTGATTGATGTCGCCCGTGGTTTTGGCGAAAACCACCGAGTCGCCTGGCTCAGAGCCGTTCTTGATCCCTACGCGAGAGAACAGGTTCGCCAACTGATAGTATTGCTTCTGCGTCCATTTCTCCAGCGGATGGTTGTGGCAGCGCGCGCAGGTCAGACGCTGGCCGAGAAAGGCTTGCGTCACATTCTCGGTAAGATCGATGGGATCCTTGTGCAGGAAGAAGTAGTTGAGCGCGCCGTTTTTGCGAGTGCTGCCACTTTCGGTAAAAATGTCGCGCGCGAACTGGTCCCAGGGTTTGTTGCTTTCGACGCTGTCACGAATCCAGTTGTAGAATGCCCACATCGCATTGGGCCGCAGCCGCCGGCTGGAGACCAGAAGCAGGTCGCTCCATTTGTAGGTCCAATAGTCGGAGTACTCTTTACGGCTGAGCAGGGCATCAATCAGCCGGGCACGTTTGTCAGGCGACCGGTCCGCCAGGAACTGCTCCACTTCTTCGGCGGTGGGCAGGATTCCCGCGGCGTCGAGAAACGCGCGGCGGATGAAGGTTGCGTCGCTGGCGGGCTTGGACGGCGCAAGGTTCAGGCTGCGTAGTTTCTCGAGCGCCAGATCGTCGATGTAATTGCGGCGCGGCAGGTTCTGGTAATCAGCCTGTGTGACTTCATTGGGGAACGGCGATGTCAGCCGCGAGTAGATGATGCGGCTCGAATACCATAGCGAGATGGCGGCTTCGCCGCTGCCGGTCACCTTCACAAGTCCGCTGTCGTCGACCAGGGCGACACCTTCGTTGTTGGAGCTGAATTTCACCCAGCGCGTGACATCTTCCACGCGTCCGTCGGAGTAGCGCGCACGGACGATGATCTGCTGCTCCTGATTGGGCTTCAGTACCGCTTGTCTGGGGAATGCTTCTAGCGCGGTTACCTCGGCGTCTCTTGCGGAGGGCGGCGCGGCGCCGGTTGCAATCCACTCGGAAACAACACGGTATTCGAGCGAAGCCGGTTTGAAACGGAGTCCTCCACCGTGCGGGATCGCGAAGGTGGCCTTTTGGAGCATGAGGCTGGCCGCCGGATCGGCCAGCGAGACTCTGCGCCCCAGCGACTGGCGGGTCATTGAATCGTAGTCGAGTTCGGGGTCATAGCCGCGCAGGGTTAGCTTGAACCCGTTCTTGCCGGCGAGCGCGCCGTGGCAGGCTCCCTGGTTACAGCCGCTCTTGGTCAACACCGGGATCACATGGTTGCGGAAACTCCACTCGAACGGCTGCCCGGCGCCCTTCACGCGCACTTTGGCGGCGGCCTTTTGGCCATTGGCTTCCGCCGTGATGACGGCTTCCCCGTCCGCGACCGGCTGTACAAACCCGCTCGCCTCCACTACGGCCACTTTCGTATTGGAAGAGTGCCATTTGACCTGGCGCGTCCAGTCTTCATGAAAGCCGTTCAGCCGCGCTTCGGCAAGCAACTGCTGGCGGGATTCGATGCTCGACAGCTCCACCTCAGGCGGCAAGATCGCCAGAGTCGTTTGTCCGAATCCGGGAAGCGCGAGCAGAAACCAGCCCAGGAACCGCATAACAGTGATTCTACAGCAACGCGGCGTGGAGAGAAACCTCACGATCGGTGACCTATGGAGTAAGGAATGTCCGTGTCAGAAACACCGACATCTGTCCTCGCGTGGTTGGCTCTTCCGGGCAATAGAGAAACTGCGAGCAGCCGTTGGTAATGCCGAGCTCCTTCATCTTTTGGATCGAGCCGTAAAATGGGTTGCTTGGAGCAACGTCAGCGAAGCTGCTCGTGTCCAGGAAGGGAAACCCTTGCGTGGGCGGAATGGCCAACCGTGCGCGAATCAGGAACGCGGCCATCTGGCTTCTTGTAACCGAATCGCCGGGACAGTAGCGTGTCGTCGCGCAACCGTTCGTGATACCCAGTTCCCGCAGTTTCTGGATATGCCCGAACTGTGGATGCCCGGGCTGCACGTCGGTAAAAAACGGCGTGGCGGGAAACGGGAATGTATCGCCGCCGAAGATCGCGCGGATGAGAAACACCGCCATCTGGCCCCGCGTGGTTGGCGCATCCGGACAGAATTCAGTGGCCGAACAGCCGGTTGTGATTCCGTGATAGCGAATCAACTGGATGAAGTCGGCGAAAGGGTGGCTGGCGGGAACATCCTGGAACGGGGCCGAGGGAGGGGCGGAACGCTGGATCAACGCCACACGCTGTCCGGCAATCATCAAACTGGCCGTGCGAGGATTCCCGGACGGGTTGGCTGTATAACTTAGCGTCACGGTTGCCGGACCCGCCGCCGCGGCGGGCGTCAAAAAGGAAAGCCATTCCGATAACGCGGCTGCCGTCCAGGGGCAGGAAAAAGGGGCCGATACGGATACGGAAATCTGTCCCCCCGCTGCGTCCAGAGTGAGCGCCTGGGTGCTCAGGTTATAGCTACAGCCCGCGCCCCCCGTGCCGGCGAAAAACGTAGTGATGAAGCTGTTGTCCAATGCGTTGGGATCATGCGTCTCTGACTGGGCAGTCAGGCTGACCGGCAGAGCGATTCCCGCGGGCGTCTCGGCGGCTACGCGCGCCGTCAGGTTCAGTTCCACCCCTCCTCCCGCCTTGAGTTCCGCCAGGTCTACGCGATAACTGCTTCCCGCAAGAACGCAGGTTACGCCCGTCGCCGAGCAATTGATCAGTGTCATGCCCGGCGGGACCGTGCCGCGCACCGTCAGATTGGTCGCGTCCTCCGGCCCTCGATTCACCGCTCTTTGTAAGAATGCGAAATTGGATCCAGGTGGAATCAACGGCGGGTAAGGCTCCTGTATCGCCTGGATTTTCGCCGCGGAGAACTTCGCAATAAAGCCGTCCTGCACGATTCCCGTAAATGGCGGGAATGGCTGTCGGGCGGCCTGCGGCAGCCGGAACGAAGTCAGAGCGCCGCCGCCGGTGTAGAGTCCGCCTCTGTCATCCAGAACCACGGAAAAGCGGTCGTTCTCACCGGCACCCTCAAAGAAGAAGGATTCGAGCAAGCTGGCGCCGTTATGGGCGATCGTCGCAACAAAGCCGCTACGGATGCCCGAATTGGGAGGCGCCGCCACAGGCGACGGGAAATTCGATGACAGCGTCATCCCGGACACGTAAACGGCGCCGAGCGAATCCACGGCGATCGAATGGCCCGAGTCGTCCCGGACCCCACCCAGGTAACTCGAATAGAGCAGCGCCGTACCTGCGGCATTCAATTTGAAGACAAACCCATCTCCGATGGATCCGTTCTGCGCTCCGCCGTAGGCGGGCTGAAATCCGGCGAAGGTGGGAAAATTTGTGGAACCTGTCGCTCCGGTGACATAGGCGTTACCGGCGCTGTCAACGGCGATCGCGCTTGCCGTGTCGATCCCGTTGCCGCCCACGCACGTGATGTAGTGCGCGCCGTCGCCATTGGCCCGCCATTTCATTACCACGACATCCGTTCCGCCGCCGGCTCCGAGCTTCGAGCCTACCGGCAGGCCGTCGCAGGTTGTCCTTCCCGCGATATATGCGTTGCCAGCCGCATCCATTGCCACCCCATGGGCCTGGTCCGACTGTTCTCCGCCGAAGTAAGTGGAAAACAACACCGAGACCCCATTTGCGCTTAACTTGAAGATGAAAATATCCTCCGCTCCGCCAAGCACGGGCTGGCGAGCGTTCACCATCGGGAAATTGGGCGAGGAGGTGTATCCGGTGGCGGTCATATTCCCCAATGCGTCCGACGCGACACCGGTTCCGAAATCGGCTCCCGACCCTCCGAGAAAAGTGCCGGAAGCCAGCCCGGCTCCGTCCAGGTTCACTTTCAGAACAAACGCATCTCCATTGCCTCCGTAGTCGACCTGAAACGCATCCGGGCTCCGCGTGAAATCGGGGGAATGGGTGGTCCCCACCACCAGAGCGAACCCCGTGGCGTCAATCGCGATGGCATTGCACTCGTCGTCTTGCTGGCCACCCACCAGCGTCGAGTATTCCAGGTGCGTGCCACTCGGATGCAGCTTGGCGACGAATCCGTCCCGTCCTCCCATGGGCCGGTCGCGAAACGGAGAGCCGGCCAGAATGAAGTTATGCGACGTAGTCCAGCCGGTGAAAAACAAGGCGCCCGCCGAGTCTGCCTTGATGGCGGTCACTGTATCCAGGCCCATGCCGGACGGGAATCCGTAGTAGGTGATCACCGGGTCAATCACTAATGCCAAACCGGGGTCATGACGGCCCAGTTGAAAGCCCACGTCACCCTCGCCGCCGATCCGGAACTGCGCCGTGACGCCGATTCGCTTTCCGTTGCTGAGTTGAAAGGCCCGTGGAGCCGAGTGTCGAAACTCGCCCGCGCCAGTCCTGACCACCAGGTTGCCCAAGGCGTCGATCTTTAATTCGCTCTGGCCGGAAAAACGAAGGCGGATCTGGTCCGTATCGGCTCCCGGACCGGCATGAAACTCGTATTCGATCCGACGCTGATCGCCTTTAACGGCCATCTCAATTCGCGGATAAAGCTCCGGGCGCCGGACCGAAGAATAAGTCGGGATGTGTGTTCGCCATTTTTTGGGGTCATCTCCGATCAGGTAATTCGTAATGCCGGGCAGCTTGCCTTTGCCCTCCCATTGCCCACCGCCCGCCTCCAGTCCTGTCCAACGCATCTCGACACGGCCGCCCGGCGTCCAGAACACAGCCTGGTCATCGAGTAATGCCATGTGAAAGCGGCTGGACCGGACCAGGAACCGGGCTGGCTCGGGAAGTTGTCCCCGGTTTGGCTCAAAAGCGAGCGGTAGCCTGTCGAGAAGCTGCTGGTGGGTGACAGGCCGGGGAGGGTCTTTTGAGGCCGCCGACCCGTTTATAGAAAGCAGTAGGCACAAGCCACACTTCAAGTTTGTCAATCGCATCGTTGTCTGGGTTTGTGACGCCGGCTGGTCATCGCCGGCCGGCGCTCGATGATACTGCGCCTTTTCTATTCACCTGTCGGACGCGCAGAGGAGCCGTCTCCTTTCTTGCGATGTTTCTCAAACCACGCCTGCAAATAAAGCTGCTGCAACAGCCGGTGGGAAGGCCTCCGCCAGCCATGAAACTCGTCGGGCATCCGCACGAGTAATGTTTCTTTCTTGAGCATCTTCAGCGCGCGGTAATACTCCTCGCTCTGCGTCATCGGCGTGCGCAGATCGGCTTCTCCCGTCATCACCATGGTCGGTGTCGTGACGTTGGCGACATAATGCAGCGGAGACCGAACCGCATACTCCATCGGGTCTTCCCAAGGATATTTATGGAACTGGTCGTACCAGGAGCTTCCGTCGGTGGTTCCCACGAAGCTGTGCCAGTTGATTACAGGCCGCATGGAGACCGCCGCCCGGAACCGGTTCGTGTGTCCCACGATCCATGCCGTCAGCACGCCTCCGCCGCTGCCTCCGCAGACGAACAGATTATCCGCATCCACCCACCCTTTGGCGATCGCCCCGTCTACGGCCGCCATCAGATCATCGAAATCTTTTCCTGGATACGACTTCTGAATCCCCATGACGAACTGCTGGCCATATCCGGTGCTGCCCCGCGGATTGATGTAAAGAACCCCGTATCCATTCGCCGCGAAATTCTGAAACGGCCAATTGAAGGCGACGTTGTACATCGACCAGGGCCCACCGTGAATGTAGAGCAGCAAGGGATACTTCTGCCCGGCTTTGAATTCGGCGGGTTTCACCAGCCATCCTTGAATCTTCAAGCCGTCCTTGGAGGTGACCCACATCTCTTCGACCTGGCCGAGTTTCACGCCTTCAAGCACGTCCTCGTTCACGTCAGCCAGCTTCTTAAGGGTTTTCGCTCCGTTCGCCGAAAAGGACACAAGCACCGAAGGCGTGTGGAAACTCGACAGCACGGCCACGCCGGTTCCGTCCTGGGCGATCGAAGCGCCCGTCAGCATGTGGTCGCCTTCGGTAATCTTTCGCGCGCTCCCGGATCGTGGAAGAAAATATACGTTGCTCGTCCCGCGTTCTTCCATCGCATAGTAGACCCCGGAGCTGTCCTTGCTCCAGCCGATGATGCGCGCCGCGGAGGGCAAGTCCCCGGCCCACATCCGCTGTCCGCCGCCGTTGCGGTCCATAAGATAGAGGCTGGAAATGTGGTAGGTGTATCCTTTGTGGTCGTTTCCTGAGTAGGCAATCCATTCGCCGTTGGGAGAGACCATCGGGCCATTATCGGGGCCCTTGCGCGACGTCAGCGGGCGAATGGCGCCGCTTTGAAGATCAATAGCGTAAATCTCGGTGTCGCCTCGAAGGTACTCGGCGTCCGGTTTGCGCAGGCCGGATAAGTAAAGCGTCTTGCCGTCCGCGGACCAGTCCGGACTCGCATGGTTGTACTTGCCCTCGGTTACCTGGCGCGGAGTGCCCCCCAGAATTGCGTCAACGATGAATGCGTGCGTATAGCTTTTCGCCACGGGTCCCACGCCGTCGCGCGCCCAACTCAGCCGGTCGACGATCACCGCTGGCCTGGCCCACTGCGCCCCGCGCGGTGCTTTCGGCATTTTGACGCTGAGAATCGGATCTTCGTCCGGCACGCGCGCCGTATAGGCGAGCCGCTTCCCGTCCGGGGACCACACCATGTCCGCCGGAGTTTGCTGCACGTGCGTTAGTTGGGCCACCTCACGTGTCTCCACGTACATCACGTGAATCTGCGTCGTCTGGTCGCGGTCCGACAGAAAAGCGATTCGTTTGCCGTCAGGGGACCACACGGGCGATGTGTCCCGCCAGTTGCCGCTGGTCAACTCACGCGGCCGGCTGCCGCCCACATCGATCAGCCACAGATTGCTGCGCTCCTGGTCCTTGATCTGGTCGGTCCAGGAACGGCTAAACACGATCCGGCTCCCGTCCGGAGAAATTTGAGGGCTGCTGATTCCCTCCATCTGGAAGAACGTATCCGTTGTGAGGAGCTTTGGTTTCGATTCCTGACCCAAAACAACCCATAGGGAACCCAAAAACAAAACAGAGAGAACGCGTTTCATGGAAACTCCTATTGACGCTCGTGTTTCTTTACTCTAGCGCAACTCAAACACGGCATAGGCCTGCACCGCGGAACTCAGCATGCTACCTTAAGCGGAACATGGTTCGATTCCTGATCGCCACGATCTGGCTGCTCCCGCTCCAGGCGCAGGCCGACCCACCGGCTGTTGCCGTCAAAAAGAAGATCGCGTTGTTTGACGGCAAGACGCTCAACGGCTGGTATACCTGGCTCCGCGAGAACAAGTACGAAGATCCGAAAAAGGTCTACTCCGTCGCGAGCGGCATGCTCCGCATTTCCGGAGAGGAGTGGGGAGGCATCGCAACCAGGCAGGCTTATCGCGATTACCATCTCATCACCGAATGGAAATGGGGCGGTAAAACCTGGGCTCCGCGCGCCGACCGTGCCCGCGACAGCGGCATCCTGGTTCACGCCATCGGCGAAGACGGCGCGTACAGCAAAACGTGGCTGGAATCCATCGAATCGCAGATTATCGAAGGAGGCACCGGCGACTTCATCATGGTCGGTGGAAAAAATCAGCCGCGTCTGAGCTGCGACATACGCAAAGGCGAGCAGAACCAGGTCTATTGGCTCAAGGGCGGCGAGCCCATGACGCGCGACCGCGGACGTTTCAACTGGTTCGCCCGCGATCCGAAGTGGCAGGACGTGGTGGGGTTCCGCGGCGAGAAGGATGTCGAAAAGCCGGTTGGTCAATGGAACGTGCAGGAAGTGATCTGCGATGGGGATACCATCACCAACATCCTCAACGGTGTAACCGTGAATTACGGCTACAACTCTTCCCACACCCAAGGCAAAATCCAGCTTCAAAGCGAAGGCGCGGAGATCCTGTTCCGGCGCATTGAGCTACGCCCCGTCCGCAGACGCGTTTCCCACCGCTGACTGCACACGTCGCGCAGTTAGGTGCTACTAGCTCCAGAGTTCGTGGACTGGTCCGTACAGATCCTGCTCCGCCATCGGCACATATTCGAACCCGCGCCGGAGCGGATCATCCCTGCGAATCGTTGTCCAGTCGATTCCCAGGGCGGAGTAGATGGTAGCGGCAATGTCTTCGGCGCGAATATCGCGCTCCCTGGCCCAGCCTGGGTCGGCGGTTCCCCGCCCCATTTCATCCGTTGACCCGATGGTACGATTCCCTCGAATCCGCGCCCCTGCGAAGAAGACGGCCTGTTGCAGAAAATGATCGCGCCCGTTTCGCCCGTTCAACGGTCCGATGGTCCGGCCGAACTCGCCCATGGCGACAATCAACGTGTGGTCAAGAAGTCCTTCGTTGCGGAGGTCAGTGATCAGAATCGCCAGCGCGTTGTCCAACTGCCGCGTCAGGTTCTGCAATTGCGCATTCGGCTGATAGATGTTGGCGTGGTGATCCCAGCCCCCGAAGGTGATCTGGATGAACCGGGTCCCCATGTTGAGTTTCAGCAGATTGCGTGCCGTGATGCAGGCGTTGCCGAAATTGGAGTTGCCGTAACGGGTGCGCTCGTTCTGGTCGAATGCAAAGGCCTGGTTGATCGCCGGGTTGTACATCAGCTTTCGCGCGTTGCCTAAGAAAGTAGCCGACTCGCCGAGCCGGGGGCCAAGCTCCGTGGTTTGGCTTGTATTGCCGTCTAGCGCTTCAAGCAGCGAGAAGCGGCGCTCGAAAGCGGGCTGCCCGTCTCGATGGGTCGTGTTTGCCAGACCGCCGCCGGCCGGATCCACGAAAAAGGGCCCGAACTCGGGTGGCAGGTATCCTGAGCCCGCGATCGTTCCCGTGTTCAGCGCCATGAATGGCGGCATCGTCCGATTCGGCGATTTCGGTCCCAGTTCCAGGGCCGCAACCGATCCGATGTGCGGTGCGATTTTCGACAGCGCGGCTACCGGATTTCGCGCGATCATCAACCAGTCACGCGCAAGGCCGTGGACCGCCGCCCAGGAACGCACCGAGCGCACCAGGGCGATGTTCTCCAACTGGTCGGCGAGCTTCGGCATCAGACCCTGCGGCCAGCGGATATCGCCGTAAGCAGTGGGGTTGAAGAAAGCGGGCGTCCAGGCCCCTTGCTTGAGGTCGAAGGTGTCGATGTGGCTCGGCGCCCCGCCCAGGTGAATGAAGATGCAGTTCCTCGCCATATTAATAGGCGAGACGCGCGCCTGGGCCACTGTCTCCATGGGCCGCGATGGCAGCAGGTAATAACCGGTCAGCGCCGCGGCGGCGTGCCGGAAAAACACGCGGCGGCTGAAATGGGGGTTGCGCCAGAAGTGCGTTCCCTTTATACCCGTCCAATCGAATCCGAAACGATCCTTCATGGTGTGCTCCCGGCTTCCTCAATAACTGAAGAGAAACTCAGTCTTGTTGATCAACGCCCATGCCACGTCTTCAACCGTGGCATTGCGCATCGCCTGGCTGGTCGCTCTGGCTAACAGGTTCATTACTTCGTTGTGCTCGGCTGGCGCAGGCTTGCGTCCCAGGAAGAGCAGAAATATCTCCTGAATCACCACCTCATTATTCGAATTGTCCGCCAGGGCGCGCAGATTGGCCGACGCCGCCACCTTGTTCCTGCTGAGCACGACGTTGTCATTCATCAGGTAAAGCTGTTGCAGGATCGAGCCGGACTGGCTTCGTAGCTGTGTGTCGCGGTTGCCACGCAGGAAGGCATTGAGGAACGCGGCGACACCCGCATTGCCCCGGGGCTCGAGCGGATCGGGTAGTTCCATCGCCCAATTCACGGTAACAGGAAGGTTCTGCACGGTGTACTCCGCCATGGCGCCAGTCGCCTTAACGATGGCGTCGTGCACCTCTTCTCCTTCCAGGCGCCTCGGATAGTGCCGCGCGAACAAAGGCACATATTCGATTCTCCATTCCCCCGGATAGCGAGAACTCAACTGATAAGCGCTCGACGATGCGATCAACTTCAGGAATTCGCGAAGGTCGTAATTGGTTCGACGCAACTCAGCGGCCAGGCTCTCCAGCAAAACCGGATGAGTGGCCTGTAGCGCCCAGGGCGGTGGCGGAGGATTGTTCGGATCCAGCCGGGCAGGGTCCATGGTATCCACCGGATCCACCAGGCCAAGGTTGAACATTTCCTTCCAGAGCCGGTTGGCGAAGTTCCGGGCCAGCATCGGATCCTCCACCATGTTTTGGGCGAAAGCTTCGCGCCAATTCTGGCCGTCGGCCGGCTTGGCGCCCGTTACATGGTACTCGGGCTGGAGAATCATCGTCGCCGAGCAGCGATTGTTGGCAACACTGGCCTCCGGGGCACAGCGTGCGGGACGGTTTCCGTTTGTTGTGTTCAGTGCGTATTCGCCCGTCGCGCGATCCGTAACCATGTACGAGCCAACATAAAAAGAACCCGCATTGCGGAATTCGGGATGATTCGCAACGTCCTGGCGGGAGAAAAAGGCCGCCATCCGTTGCGCTTCCATCCGCGTGGCGCCGCGCCCCCACAGGCTGAGCTGCTCCATGCGCCCGCGGCCGTTGTGACAAAGGACGCAATCATAGTAACCGAGCCCCAGGAAAGCGCCGGCTGTCTTTGACAGCATGGTGTCGTATTGATCCTGTATCGGGCCCCCTGGCGTGATGGAGCCGACTACGAAATTCGACGCGCCGGTTTCCGCCATAAAATTGCTACCGGAGCCCGTTACCGCCTCGTATGCGATGGCTTTTAGTGAAGCGCGCTCTTCCACTTTCGCCTTCACCCACAAGTGGTAGGCGTTTCGTCCGTTGACCTGCCGGTTGACATTGGAGTTGTTTGCGTTCACCTGAAGCAGGTCGGAAATCCACCATGTCCACTTGGCGCTGAATTCGGGTGAGTTGATGAGTTTGTCGATCCAGGCGTTGCGTTTGTCCAGATCCGTGCTGGCGACGAACTCCCGCACATCCGCAAGCGATGGAATTCTGCCCGTCAAGTCAAGGGAGATCCTGCGCAGGAATTCCTCATCCGTTGAAAGGGGGGCGGACAGAACGCCTTGCCGCACAAGCTTGTCGAAGATCTCAACGTCGATCACATTCCGCCGGGGAATCGTTGACGGATCGACGGCGCTGGCCCTGGATGCGGCCTTACGTTCCAGTTTGAGGGCCCGCGCGTGGACATCTTCGCGAATGCGGCTTTGCGCGGAAAGGAATTCGTCCTGGTGAACCAGGAAGCTGCATTCGTTCGCCGTGAAGCGGTGTTCGTCCGCTGCCAACGGGAACCAGAAGGAAATGACCGCAAGTAAAGGCCCCGAAACCAGAGCCGCGCGGCGAGTAAGCGCTATACGGAACATCTTCACCCCCAAGGTGGAGCTTGCAGCGTTTTATAAGTGTAACAC